>Ga0180436_10000354_pt1 | contig 47969 bp, 44 predicted proteins | sample SS_ome_2_FD_132434 | JGI IMG/M metagenome (GOLD analysis project Ga0180436, IMG submission 132434) | Hypersaline lake sediment archaeal communities from the Salton Sea, California, USA - SS_3_S_2 metaG | ecosystem: Environmental > Aquatic > Non-marine Saline and Alkaline > Hypersaline >...
AAGGCGGACTACCCGGCCGCACGGGCCCTGTTCGAAGCGCGGGGGTGAGCGTGGGCGGTTCCGGCAACGGCCCGTGTCGCGTCGAGCAATCGCCGGTCAGCATGTTTTGTTATCAGCAGGCTATGGTTCAAGATTAAGAGACCTCTGAATAAGCCTGGGCCGAGCAGATTGTGCCCGCGCTGTTCGTGTTCGAGGCGCGCAGCGCACGTCATAGCGAGCTATGGCGAAGATTCGTCACGCCGACATCGGGCAGCGCGGGCAAGAAGCGCCGGGGCAAGGCTGGTTCAGAGGTTCCTCAAGAACGAATCTGTTTCCGAAACACACCCATGACTCGTCTACCGGCGCGGCCCCGGCACGGCGCGCGGCGAAGGCTCGAGCAACGCCTCGCGACCTGCCTGGCCGTCGTGTCGTGCGCCGCGGGCGCGCAGGACCAGGTCGGCCTGCGCACCACCGAACCACTCGAACTCGACCCGGTCATCGAAGCCAGCGGCGTCGAGACGACGTGGTCCGCGCGCATCGGGGTGCTCGCCGCGCTCGGCCCGGAGTACCAGGGCGCCGACGCCTACCGGCTGCGCGCGGTACCGGCGATGCGTGTGAGCTGGAAGCAGCGCGTCATCTTTCGTGGCCGCACACTCGAGGCGAACATCTACCGCGCCCGCGGCTTTCGGATCGGTCCGATGCTCGGCACGCGCGCCGGCCGTGACGAAGATCGCGACGGTGTGCTGCGCGGGCTGGGCGATGTCGACCGGGCGTTCGAAGCGGGCCTGTTCGCGCGCTACGCGCTGGGCCCGGGAAGCCTACGCCTGAACGTGCTGCATGACGTCAGCGGCGCCCACGACGGGCTCGTCGCAGAACTCGGCGGCGGCATCAAGCTGCCGCTCGCCGCCCCGCTGTTCAGTCTGAGCGTAACCAGCACCTGGGCGAACCGCGACTACATGCAAACCTACTTCGGCGTCGGCGCGGCGCAGGCGCGACGGGCACGCCTGCCGGCTTTCGCGGCCAACAGTGGCTTCAAGGACGTGCGCATCGGCATCGGCACGCGTGTCGATCTGACCCGGCACTGGTCCGCCGTCGTCACCCTGGCCTACGAACGCCTGCTGGGCGACGCCGCCGCCGGCCCGCTGGTCGCCGAGCATGGCAATGCCGACCAGGTCTTCGCCGGACTCGGTGCGCTGTACCGCTTTTGAGCAGGCTCGTATCGTACCGGGCCGTGACAGTGAACTGAGGCGTCGCGCGCGGCCGCGCAGCGCGAGTTGAGTACAATCCGCGCTGGCCCGACCACCCGACCACGCGATGCCATGAACACACCCGCCCCACCCGACTGGACCGCGCCCGAACTCGCCGTCACCCGCCCCGCGCCGGATTGGTTTCACGCGGCCCTGGCGTGGCCGATGACGTCGCACTTCGTCACGGTCGAGGGCTGTCCCATCCACTACCTCGCCTGGGAGCCGGCGCGCGCTCCGCGGCGCGGCGTACTGCTGGTCCATGGCGGCGGCGCGCACGCCAACTGGTGGCGATTCATCGCGCCGTTCCTGGCCGAGGACTACGCCGTCGCCGCGCTGGACCTGTCGGGCATGGGCGACAGCGGACGCCGTGAGGCCTATGATGCTGCGCAACGCAGCGCCGAGATGCTCGCCGTCATGAGTGATGCCGGGCTGGGCGCGCGACCGTTCGTGGTCGGACACTCGTTCGGCGGCTACCAGCTCATGCGTCTCGCGGCGAAACATGGCGATGCGCTCGGCGGCGCGGTCATCGTCGATTCGCCGATTCGCCGCCCGGATGATCCTGAGAAGCAGGTCCCGCGCCGCGTCCTCAGCTTCGAGCGCCACTACCCGGACTTCGAGATCGGCGTTGACCGGTTCCGCCTGATGCCGCCGCAGGAATGCGCCAATGACTACATCGTCGAGTTCATCGCGCGCCATTCCATCCGACGCTCCGAGGCCGGCTACACTTGGAAGTTCGACGTCGGCGCGATGGGCGCGCGGCGCTGGCAAGAGCCCTTCGCCGAGCATTTCGCCAACATGCGCTGCCGACGCGCATTGATCTATGGGGACCGCAGCGTGCTGGTCAGCCGCGAGACCGCCGCCTACATGGCCGGGTTGATGGGCGATGGCGCGCCGGTGTTCGGCATTCCGGAAGCCCACCACCACCTCATCCTCGACCAGCCGGTCGCCTTCGTCGCCGCCCTGCGCGGCCTGCTCGACGGCTGGCAGCGCAGCGAATCCACCTGATTCCTTTCCCTGCCCCCAGGAGCCCGCCCATGCCTCTGTACGAGAAACGCACCTATTCCGTCATCGTCGGCCACATGGCAGAGGTCCAGCGCCTCTATGCCGAGCAGGGCTGGCCGGTGCTCGAAGCCGAGGGCTTCAGCACGCACAATGTCGGCTACTTCGTCAGCGATACGGGCACGCTGCACCAGCTCGTGCACCTGTGGCGCTTCCACGACGACGCCGAGCGGCGCGCGTTCTGGCAGCGACTGTTCGCCAGCAAAGCCTTCATGGCGTTCGCCGCGCAGATCCGTCCCCTGATCCAGACCCAGGAGGTGCAACTGCTGAACGCCGCGCCGTGGGGTCCGCGGCCGTAACCCGGGACGACGCGAGCTGCCCCTCGCCGGCCGTCAGTCGGACCACGATCGCCGCTGTCGTCGACGCCGGGAGAGGGCAGCGCACCCGCCAGACCCGCGCCGACGCCTGACGCCGAGCGCGGTTGGCGCGGGTTCCACACGCTGCGCGCGGAATGCGTACAATCGCCCGGGGACGCGTAAACGCCACGCCGCGCGCGTTCCGGAGTCCGCCGCGCCGCCGCCAGGCAGTCCGCGCGCCGTCCGGCTCGCACTGCCGCCGCGGGGCGCTCGAGAGCGCATGAGCGGCGTCTGGTGACGTCGCGAGGCGGGGCGCGTGGCTGCGCAACTACGCGCGCCATGTCACCGCGCCCGGCCCGCTCCATCGAAGCCGCAACGTTTACCCGAACCCGACAGACCGCCAGCTCACCATGGACCTCATCCCGCATACCGGCATCGACTCGCTGCGCCTCGGCAGCAGCCGCGAACTCGTGCGCGAACAGCTCGGCGCCCCCGATCGCACCAGCCGCGACCATCACGAGGACGGTGAAATATCCGAAATCTGGATCTACCGCCTGATGCGCCTCGAGCTCTCGTTCGATTCAGAGCACGGTTACCGCTTGTCGCACATCACCTCCTATCACCCCTACACGCTGCTGCGCGGCTTCAATCCCATCGGCATGGCGCCGCGCTTCCTGTTGCAGAAGTACCCCCATCTCGATCTCGACGTCGAACTCACGCCGGAGGAGAGCTATTACACCGACCAGGTGCTCGACCTGACCTTCGGTGTCGCGCGCGGCAAGGTGGTCAGCGTGACGGTCTTTCCCGAGTACCAGGCCAACGGCGAGGACGTGGTCTGGCCCGGCGAGACGCGGGGCTGAAGTCGCGCGCACAACCGGCCGTGCCCGCAGCGCGCCGAACGTCACGGCGCAGCGTTGCGCAATGCCTCGAGCGCCTCGCGCGTGTAGGTCGTGGCGAACGGCGGGTGCCACGGGATACCCCAGCCGCGCGCGATGCGTTCGAGCTCACCGCTTGCGCGCAGGGTTGCGAGTGCTTCGTCCATCAGTTCGCGCAGGCGCGTACGGTCACGCAAGGTCGCGACATGCAGATTCCAGCGCAGCGCGGCCGGCGGTTCGTAGCCGGCCACCAGTTTGCACGCCGCGTAGCTCGCATCGCGCAGGCGCAGCCCGGTGACCTGGGCCATGCGCAGGCGCCAGCCGATGGCCGGCCCCCACAGCAGCGCGGCGTCGGCCTCGAGGGTGCGCGCGGCATCAAAGGCCGCGTTGACGGAAAAATAGTTGCGCGGCTCGACGCCCGCGGCGAGCAACGCGAAATGCGCCACGGTCTGTGACTGGATGGCGACTGCCCGGCCGGACAGCCCGGCGAGCGCGCCCGGCACCTGATCATTACAGGCGACGAGTTCGAACGCGGCGCCGTAGTAAGCCTCGCCTAGCGCGAGCGCTGCGCGCCCGCGCAGTGTCTCGCTGGCCGGCCCCGGTACGCTGAACATGGCGTCGCAATCATCGCGCGCGAGACGCGCCAGCGGCAGGTCCTCCTCGATCTCCTGGATGTTGGCGGCGCGCCCGGTCCATACCGGTTCGACGCGGTAACCGATGCGCGCGGCGACGGCGGCCGCGACATCGAGGTCGAAGCCGCTCACGCCCCCTTCGCGATTGGCATAAGGCAGGTTGGCGTCGGTCACGCACACGCGCAGCGCGGCCTTGGGCATTGCCTCGGTCGCTGCCACGGCGCCGCTGGCCGCAAGCAGTGGCGCACCGAGGAGCCATGCGAGTTTCGCGCAGCGCCGCCAGCGCATTACCTGTCCCGTCACCACTTTTCGCTCACTCCGGCAGCGCGAATACCACCAGCGTGCTGCCGAGCGTGTTGATCTCGGGCTCACCGACGATGCTCACGGCGAGTCCGCCGCCGCCGCTCGTGTAGGCTACGTACTGGCGGCCGTCCTGTTTCCACGTGACCGGCTGGCCGCGCACGGCCGAACCGGTCTGAAACTTCCACAGCAGCTCGCCGGACGTGTCGTCGAAGGCGAGCGCGTAGCCACGCTGGTTGCCAGCGAAGACCACGCCGCCGGCCGTCGCCATGGCACCGCCGACGAGCGGGTAGTCGTCGCGGTGTTTCCACTTGATTTCGCCGGTCGCCGGGTCGATCGCGAGGAACACGCCGTAAGCCGAACCGGTCTCGGCCTCGGTCACGCCCGGACCGCCGCCCCAGAACGGCGCACCCTGCACGAACTCGATTTCTTCCTTGACCATCTTCGCGCACGACTCGATCGAAGGCACGTACATCAGCCTGGTGCGCCCGCTGAAAGCCCAGGTGTAGGAGCCATTATTGCCGCCGACGTTGCCCGGGCAGACGAACTCGGCATTGCCGCCCGGCACCGGGATGTACTTCTCGTCGACGATCGGTCGGCCGTTCTCGTCCAGGCCGCGCGCCCAGTTGATGCGATCGACGTATTGCGAGCCGGTCAGGAACTTGCCGCTCGCCGCGTCGAGCACGTAGACATAGCCGTTACGGTTCGGCTGCAGCACCGCGCGCACCGATTCGCCGTCGAGTTCGATGTCGGCGACGACGAGGTTGTTGGTGGCATCGAAATCCCACACGTCGTGTGGCGTGTACTGGAAGTACCACTTCATCTCGCCGGTCGCGGGATCGAGCGCGAGCGTCGAGTTGCTGTAGAGGTTGTCACCCTTGCGCGCATCGCCGTTCCAGTCGGGCGAGGGATTGCCGGTGGGCCAGTAAAGCAGGCCGCTTTTCGGATCGTAGGTGCCCGTGGCCCAGGTCGGTGCGCCGCCGGTCTTCCACGAATCGCCGGCCCAGGTCTCGACGCCGGGCTCGCCGGCCGCTGGCACCGTCCAGCGGCGCCAGCGGCGCTCGCCGGTCGCGATGTCGTAGGCATCGATGAACCCGCGCGCACCGTACTCGCCGCCGGCGATCCCGGAGATGACCATGTCGCCCACGACCAGCGGCGCGCTGGTCGCGCTGTAGCCGACCTTGTGGTCACCCATGACGACGTTCCACGCGACCTCGCCGGTAGCGCGGTCCAGTGCGACCAGGCGGGCATCCAGCGTGGCCATGAAGACGAGGCCGCCGGCGATGGCGACACCGCGGTTGACCGGCCCGCAGCAGATGCGCAGGTCGCTCGGCAGGCGGTGTTCGTAATGCCACAAAGGTTCGCCGGTACGCGCGTCCAGCGCATAGAGATTGTTGTGAGCGGCGGTCAGGTAGACGACGCCATCGGCAACAATCGGCGACGCGGCGAGCTGCCCCGGGATGCCGGTCTGGAACAGCCACGCCGGTGCGAGCCCGTCGACGTTATCGCGGTTGATGTCCGTGAGCGGGCTGTAGCGCCAGTTCTCGTAATTGCCGCCGTACATCAACCAGCCTGCGGTGTCGTCGGTGCCGGCGGCGAGCCGTTCGGGCGTGACCGCGACGAGCTGCGGTATCTGCGCCCGCTCGGCGGCCGGTGCCGTCGCGCTCGCGACGACAAGTGCGGCGCCGATCGCGGCGCCCATGCGGAGCTTCCTGAGCAATTCCTTCATTGTCTTGTTCCCCTCGAAAAAATGGCGTCCCGTGGCGCAGTCGCGCTCAGACCGGCGAATCCGGATCGAACTTCGGCCGGCGCTTCTCGCGATGCGCGCGAACGCCTTCGACCGCCTCGGGCGAGGCGAAGCCGAGCATCTCGAGCGCGGTCGAGGCGTCGAATGCCGGACCGGCCATGCGGTACCAGTTGTTGAGCGCATACTTGGTCCAGCGCGTCGCCGCCGGCGCACCGTCACGCAGGCGCTCGGCCACCGCCAGCGCCCGCTCCTGCAGTTCGTCGTCCGCCACGCACAATGACACCATGCCGAGACGTTCGGCCTCCTCGCCATCCATCGGCTCGCACAGCAGCAGGTGGTACTTGGCCTTGGCCATGCCACACAGCAACGGCCAGTTGATCACCGCCGAATCACCGGCCGCGACGCCGAGACGCGTGTGCCCGTCGACGATGCGCGCGGATTTCGCCGCGATCGAGATGTCGGCGAGCAGCCCGGCAACGAGCCCGGCACCGACCGCGGCGCCGTTGATCGCCGAGACGATGGGCTTGGAGCAATTGATGATGTTGTAGACGAGGTCGCGAGCCTCCTTCCAGGTGCGTGCCCGCGTCTTCGGATCTTCGATCATCTCCTCGATCATGCCGAAATCGCCACCGGCCGAGAACGCGCGACCCTTGCCGGTGAGGATCACCGCGCTGACCGCGTCGTCCTCGTCGATGTCGCGCCAGATGTAGGTCAGTTCGCGGTGGCCGTCCTTGTCGAGCGAATTCAAGGTCTCCGGCTTGTTGAACGTGATGCGCAGGATGCGCTCGGCCGGGCTGTCGATCTCGAGCGCCCGGTACTTCTCGTAACGTTGCAGCATGCAACCTCCCCTCGTTGGCTGGCGCCGGCCTACCCCGTGTCCGGCGGACGCTCCATGATGCCATTCCGATCCCCGTCCCGGTAGTGCGCGGCGGCGGGCCGAGCATGGCGCGGCAGGTCGGCGGGTAGCGGCGCACGCCACCGTTTCTAGGCAAGCGCGGCGCGACGGTTCATACTCGAGACTTGTTCCAGGGAAATGAAAAGGAGGTGATCCAATGTCTAGTGAGATCATGCCGATATCGAACCAGCATTCGGATCCCGCACGCGCCACGGAGACCGTGGCGTAGTCCGACGGGATTGTCGAGGTTGGACGATATCCAATCTCACGGGGGCCGCGTACGCGGCCCTTTTTTCTTCTGGCCACCGCGCTTGACGGACGTCATGCCACCCGGACGCGCAGGGATGCTAGGCTGTCAGCCATGAAAACTTGTCCGACCCAAGCCTCGCGGGCCACGGCCGCCTGTGCTCTGTTCCTGGTCGGCGCCCTGGCCTGCGGCACGGCAAGGGCGGCCGACGCACCGCCGCCCGCGCAGACGCGCCTGCATCCGAGCGCGGCCGGCGCCAGTCTCTACGTCGCCTACTGCGCGGTCTGTCATGGCCCCGAGGCGCGCGGCGACGGGCCTCTGGCGAGCGGCCTGACGGTGCGCCCGAGCAACCTGCGACGCCTCGCGCTCGCCAACGGCGGCGAGTTCCCGGCCGACCGCGTGCGTGCGTTCATCGACGGACGCGACGTGCCTCCGGCCCACGGCACGCGCGAGATGCCGATCTGGGGCGAAGCGTTCAAGGTCAGCCGCGGTGCCTACGGCGAACGCCGCGTACAGGAACGCATCGACGCGCTGCTCACCTGGCTGCGTACCCTGCAGGAACGTTGACGGCATCCCGCCCCGTCGGCGAGATCGCCCGCGGGCGCCGGCAAGGCGATTCGATCTGCGCTCCAGGCGGCGATGCCTGTGGCCCGCGGGCCAGCTCGCGCAACATCCGCCGCACCTGCGCTGGACGCCGTCACGGGCACTGGCGACAATGCCGCTTCGCTCGCGGAGGAGTCCCATGCCCGACCTGCTCGTAGACGTTAGTGACCACATCGCCACGCTCACCTTCAACCGGCCCGAGGCGCGCAACGCCCTGAGTCTCGAGATGCGCGCCCTGCTGCGCGAGAAGCTGCACGAGATCGAAACCGACGACGACATACGCTGCGTCGTCATGCGCGGCGCCGGCGAGCACTTCATGGCCGGTGGTGACGTCAAGTCGATGGCGGGGATGGTCGATGCGCCACCGGCCGAGATCCGCAACGCCTTCGTCAACCGCATCCACGATCTGCACCCGATCATGTTTGCGATGCGGCGCATGCCCAAACCCGTCATCGCGAGCGTCGCCGGCGCCGCTGCCGGGGCCGGCGTCAGCATGGCGCTGGCCGCCGATCTCGTGATCGCCGACGAGAATGCCTTCTTCACCCTGGCCTACGTGCACATCGGCACGAGCCCCGATGGTTCGGCCTCGTTCCACCTGCCGCGCGCGGTGGGGATCAAGAAAGCGATGGAAATCGCGCTGCTCGGCGACCGCTTCGATGCCGCCACCGCGCGCGACATCGGCATGATCAACTTCGTCGCCGCGAGCGGCCAGCTCGCAAGCGAGACCGCGGCGCTCGCGACGCGTCTCGCCAACGGCCCGACCCACGTCTACGGTAATACCAAGCGCCTGCTCTACCGTTCGCTCGAGAACGAGTTCGAAGCCCAGTTGCAGCTCGAAGCCGAGACCTTCGCCGATTGCGCCGCGCGCGCCGACTTCCGCGAAGGCGTCAGCGCGTTCGTCGAGAAACGCAAGGCGCGCTTCAGCGGGAAGTAGGGCGCGTCCCGCGCGAGCCGGCCTGCCTACTCACAGTTTGCGCAGCTCCGGCGCCGCGCCGGTCGAGCCCTTGGTCACGCCGACCACGCCGGCACCGCGCGCGGAGATCTGTGCGAAGCGCTTCGACAACTCCGGTCCGGCGGCAGTCAGGCCGCCATCGACGACCAGCGACTCGCCGGTGACGAAGCGCGCGTCGTCGGTGGCGAGAAACAGCGCGGCGCCGGCAATGTGCTCGCCCTGCCCGGCTTCCGGCCAGGGCTGCGACCTGGCGAACATCGGCTCGACCTTCTCGACCTTGCCGCCATGCGCAAGCGGCGTCGAGATGAAGCCGGGCAGAATCGCATTGACGCGGACATGGTGTGGCGCGAGTTCGACCGCGCCCGACTTGGTCAGGCTGATCACGGCGGCCTTGGCGGCCGAATAGACCATCGGTCCGGCGTCGCCCGAGAGTCCGGCGATGGAGGCGGTGTTGATGATCGCACCGCCCTGACCTTGCGCGATGAAGATGCGCGCAGCGTGCTTCATGCCGAGGAATACCCCCTTGCCGAGCACGTCGAACGTGTAATCCCAGGCTTCGACCGTGGTCTCGGTCAGCGGCCCGATCGCGCCGCCGACGCCGGCGTTGTTGAACACCACGTCGAGCTGACCAAAGGCATCGACGGCGAGTTTCAGCATGGCCTCGATGTCGGCCTCGCTGGCGACGTCGGCGCGAATGAAGCGCACGCGCGCCTCGTGGCCGCGTGCTGCCGCCAGCGCGAGCGTCTCGGCGCCCGTCTCGGCGTTGAAATCGGCCACCACGACGTTGGCCCCCTCGTCCAGGAACCGCAGCACCGTTGCACGCCCCATGCCGCTCGCGCCGCCGGTAATGACGGCCGTCTTGCCCTGTAGTCTCACTGCTTGCTTCTCCCTGGTCTGAGCGATGCCGCTGCATCGCGCCGCGGCTCAGGCCGGCGCGACGGCATCGCTGGCGTTGCTGAATTCGCGCTCGAGTTCGCGCCGCAGGCGCGCCGTCGCGTCGTTCGCATCGAGCTCGACGTCGGTCCAGCGCACGATTTCGCCGCTGGCGAGGTCGCGTCGTACGCGACAGCCGTGCGCGAGGCCCAGCGGCAATGCGTCCGCAGCGAGCGAGCGAGCGGCCGGCACCAGCTTGCCCCACACGGTATGGCCGCCTTCACCGTCGAGCAGCTCGCCGGCGGCGAGTGCGCGCTTGGCCGTGGCGACGACGTCGCCGTGCCAGGCCTGCGGCTGCCCGGTCGGCTCACCGCGCAGCGCGACCGAGGCCACCGAAATGCCGAGTTCGAGGCCGATCAGGTGATAGGGTTTGTACATCGCACCGTACCAGCCACTCGCATCGGTCTTCAGGCCATACTCGGCGAAGCAGCGACGCACGTATGCGTCGCCCGCTTTGAACACGCAGTACACGCCCCAGCGCAGGTCGCGCGCGACGGCTGCACCGTCGCGCGCGAGACTCGAGACCACCTCGACCATGCCCGGCGCCGCGAGCACGCCGCCGGCGGCGCGCGGCTTGAGCCGCTCGGCCAGCTCGTCGACGTCACAGGGCGGAAAGCCAAGCCCGTCGTCCGGCGGCGCGAGGCCGGTCGCGTTCGCTACCGCGCACATCTCGATGGCGGACTTCGTGCCGTCGAGAAAGCTGTTGAACATCTGCGCATTCATCCCGCCGGCAGCAGCGTCGGCAGCGCTCAGTCCGTAATGCCCCCACACCGTGTCTGGCGTCGAGGCATGGTAGGCCGGCAGGTACTTCGTGCCCTTGCCGGCGGCGATGACTTCGAAGCCGGCGGCGCGCGCCCAGTCGACCATCTCGCAGATCAGTGCCGGCTGGTCACCCCAGGCGAGCGAGTAGACCAGTCCGGCGGCGCGTGCACGGTGCGCCAGCAACGGCCCGACCAGCGCATCGGCCTCGACGTTGACCATCACCACGTGCCGGCCGTGCGCGAACGCGGTGAGGGCATGCCTGCTGCCCGCGGCCGGGTTGCCGGTCGCCTCGACCACCACATCGATGCCGTCGGCGGCGATCAGCGCGGCCGCATCGTCACCAACCCAGGTCGTGCCGTGAGCGCGCGCGCCAGCCGCATCCCGTGCGGCGAACGCCTCGACCGGCCAGCCGACCCGCGTCAAGGTGTCGCGCGTGCGCTGCGGATCGAGATCGGCGATGCCGAGCACGTGCAGCCCCGGCGTGCGGCGCGCCTGGGCGAGGAACATCGCGCCGAACTTGCCGGCACCGATCAACGCCACGCGCACCGGCCGTCCGGCCGCGGCGCGCGCGCGCAGCAGGGCGTGCAGGTTCATGCACGGCCTCCCAGTGGATGCGCTTCAGGCATGCGCCGGCGCCAGGTTCGCGAGACAGTCGTCGGCAAGCATCTCGATCGGCGTGAAATCGCGATGCGCGATCCACGCCGGACGCTTGAACTGGCGGATGTGGTTGTCGACGTGACACAGGCTGAGATAGACGATGGTGCGATCGAACGGCGACATGTTCGACGGACTGCCATGCACGAGGTTGCCGTGGAACAGGATGACCGACCCGGCCGGCCCCTTGGGCGAGACCAGCCCGCCTGCTTCGACCAGTCGCGTGATGGTCGCGTTGTCGATCGTCCACAGCGGGTAGCTGGTCGTCTGCAGGTCGTGGCCGGCCTCGAGCGTGCCGCTCTGGTGACTGCGCGGGATGAACATCAACGCACCGTTGAACTCGGTGACATCCTCGAGGAACAGGGCGATGTTCATCGCGCGCGGCTCGGGCATCAGGTCGTCGCGCGCCCAGGTGCCGTAGTCCTGGTGCCATTGCCACACGTCGCCGTTGAACGCGGCCTTGGCGTTGATCTTGAACTGGTGCATGTACACCGGCCCGCCGAGCAGCTGCATGACCGGCTCGATCAGCCGCGGATGCCGTCCGAGCCGCCGGTAGGCCTCGTCGTAAGTATGGGCCGCGAACGCGGTGCGCGCGGTGGTCTGGTCCTTCTCGCGCACCACTTCCTCGCGCTGCATGGCGAAGATGTCGTGCGCGTGCTCGCGCAGCACCGCCACTTCCGCGGCGCTGAAGCGTTCCGGCAGAAACACGTAACCGAGCTCGTCGAATCTCGCGAGCTGCTCGTCGTTCAAACGCATCGTCTCCCCCTGCGCTTGCACGCCGCAACCGGCGCGCCCGACAATCGAGCCTGCGAGCATAACGCGGATCGAGGGGCGCGCGCATGAAGTCACATGGCAGGATCGGTTTCATTGGCCTCGGCGCCATGGGCAGCGTGATGGCACGCCGCCTGCTGCGCGCCGGACACGCCGTCACCGTATGGGCCCGGCGACCCGAGGCAGCGGCCGGGCTGGTCGCTGAGGGCGCGCGTGAAGCAGGCTCCCCGGCGGCGCTGGCTCGCGACTGCGAGCACGTGTTCCTGTGCGTCACCGATACCGCCGCAGTCGAGGAGGTCGTGTTCGGTACCGACGGCGTTGCCGCCGCGGGCCAGCATGCCGGCGTGCTCGTCGACCATTCGACGATTCATCCGCACGCCACGCGCGATCTGGCCGCACGACTGTCGCAGACCAGCGGCATGGCCTGGATCGACGCGCCGGTCAGCGGCGGCGTGCCCGGCGCCACGGCGGGCGAGCTGGTCGTGATGGCGGGGGGCGCGGCAGCCGACCTGGCGCGGGTGCAGCCGTGCCTCGAAGCCTACGCCAGGCAGATTACCCATCTCGGCGAGGTCGGCAGCGGCCAGGCGGCCAAGGTCGTCAACCAGATGCTGATCGGCGGCGCGGTCGCGGTGGTCGCCGAGGCGCTCAACTACGCGGCCGCGTTCGGCGTGGATGCCGCGCGCCTGCCCGATGCGCTGGCCGGCGGCTGGGCCGACTCGGCGGTGCTGCAGAACCACGCCCGGCGCATGGCGGCAGCCGATTACCAGGGCGATGTCGACGCCCGCATCATGGCCAAGGACATGGACATCGCGCTCGACATGGGCCGTCTCACCGGCGCACCGATGCCGGTCAGCGCCGTGGTGCAGCAACTCTATCGCCACCTGATCGCCCAGGGCCACGCCGACAAGGGGCAGATCGGCCTCATGTGGCTGTACCGCCAGGCGCCTTTGTGAAATCTGCCCGGAATTTCACCGAAGTTCGTACGTTTCGGGGCTAGATTCAGGATATTGTTCAGATTTCTGGCGACATGGACGTGGCTGTGCGAGAATCCGGACGTTTTTCCACCACAGGGTCGTGGACGCGGCGAGGGCGGCGTTCGCGGGTGACAGGAACGATGCTCAGAACACTGCTTCTCCTCTCCATGCTCGCCGCCGCGTCCGGCGCCGGCGCAGACGACGATCCGCTGGCACGGGCGCAGGCCCTGATCGATGCCGGCAAGCCGGCCGAAGCCTACGCCTTGCTCGAACCGCTCGAGGCGAGCTACGCCGGCGAGCCGACCTTCGACTACCTCTACGGCGTGGCCGCGCTCGACTCGGGGCAGGCGCTGCGCGCGGTGTTCGCGCTCGAGCGCGTGGTCGACACCAAGCCGGATCACGGCCCGGCGCGCGCCGAGCTCGCGCGCGCCTACCTCGCGCTCGGCGAAACCGACGACGCCCGCGCCGAATTCGAGAAAGTGCAGGAGATGGACCTGCCGCCGGAGGCGCGCCAGACCATCGATCGCTACATGACCGGCATCGAGTTGTTCCATGACCGTACCCGCACGCGCTTCCGCCCCTGGGTGCTGGTCGGCCTCGGCTACGACACCAACGTCAACGGCGCGACCGACGCCAAGAGCGTGATCGTGCCGAACATCTCGGCGACCCAGCCGGCGCTGCTCGGCGGCACCGAGAACAGCCCGCTGTGGACGCTCGGCGCGGGAACCCGCTTCACCACCCCGCTCGACGTCGAGCGCGGTCTCAGCCTGTTCGGCCGCATCGGCCTCGATCACCGCCTGACCGTCGACGAGGCGGACTTCTCGACCTCTGCCGCCGCCGGCGCGCTGGGGATCAACCTGCGCCGTGACCGCCACCAGTTCCGTCTCGCCGCCGAGGCCGATATCGTCAAGATCGACGGCATCGGGCGCGTCAGCGGTGATCGCGAGACGGCCGGCCTCTCGACCCAGTACCAGTATGCGCCGACCGATCGGGATCAAATGACGGCCTTCGCCCAGTTCGCGCTGGTGCGCTATCCCGACCAGCGCGTGCGCGACGTCAACCGCTTCACCGGCGGCCTCGGCTGGGGCCACGCGTTCGCCGACGTCGCCGGCACACCCATCCTGTACGGTTCGATCTTCGGCGGTTTCGACGACGAGCAGAGCGAGGCCAGCGGCGGCCATTTCGGCCGCGATTTCTACGGCGCTCGCGTCGGCGCCAGCTACCAGCCGCGCGAGCGGCACCAGGTCTACACCACGCTGACCTGGCAGCAGAGCGATTACAGCGAGCGCGACCCGTTCTTTGCCAAGCGTCGCGACGACGAGTTCTTCGACATCGAGGCCGGCTACCGCTTCCAGTACGATGAGAACTGGAGCCTGAGCCCGACGCTCCGCTATTCCGATAACAGCTCGAACATCGTCATCAACGAATACGATCGCTTCGAAGTCCTGCTCACGCTGCGCAACGACTTCTAGCGCTCGGAGGTTCGCCATCATGCCCACCCCCCGCCCGCTCCTGCTCGTCTTCTTCATCGCCCTGCTCGGCCTGGCCGGCCAGCCCGCCGTCGCCGCCAGCCAGGCCGGCAAGGTGGTCTACGCCTTCGGCAACGTGAGCGCGGTCGACGCCGACGGCGGCAGCCGCGCGCTGTCGCGCGGCGCCACTTTCGGCCCCGGCGACACCATCGTCACCAAGCGCGGCCGCGCTCAGCTGCGCTTCTCCGACGGTGGTTTCGCCGCGCTGCAGCCGAACACCGAATACCGCATCGAGGACTATCACTTCGAAGGCGAGGCGGATGGCAACGAACGCAGCTTTCTGAATCTCATCCGCGGCAGCGTGCGGCTGGTCACCGGACTGATCGGACGCGCCAACAAGCAGAACTTCCGCCTGCGTACCGCGGTCGCCACCATCGGCATCCGGGGAACCTCGGGCAAGATCACGCATTGCGAAGCGAATTGCGGCGAACGCGGCCCGGGCACCAGCCTGGCCGGGTATGGCGGCGAGTGGGATCTCAACTCCGGTTCGTTCAGCGGGCCGGTCAAGCCGGGACAGGCGAAGTTCTGCAACGGTGCCAGCTGTTTCGACATTCCCGGCTTCGGCCAGCGCAGCGAGGCCGGCACCGAGGACGGCGGTGTGCTTGCGAGCAGCGATGACGAAGACGACGGCACCGGCGGCAGTGGTGGCGGCGCCGCCGACGACAGCGAGCCGGTCTTCCAGGCCGGCGTGCAGGTCGGCGAGGAAGGGCCGTGCGTGCTCGGCGAATGCGCCCAGGCCGACATCCTCGTCGCGACCGACCAGGTCGGCGCCGTGGCCTTCAACGATTCGCGCCGCGACGGCGATACCGGCGCCGGCGAAGAGCTCGGCGTGGTGCTGCGCAACGGCGAGCCGGTCGCCGTGGTCGACATCGACGACAACACCGCCGGCGTGCCCGAAGTCTTCATCGCCACGACCGACATCGCCTCGGTACGGACCGCCGTGAACGGCATCAACGAGCCCGGCCTGCGCGAGGGACTGACCGCGTTGCTCGACGCCATCCCGGCGAGCGCGCGCGAGACCCTCGCGAGCAACCCGGCGAGCGTCGCAGCCGAGGACTTCGGCCTGACCAGCGACGGCCAGCTGCTCAAGGGCCGCTGGCAGGACGGCTGGCTGCTCGAAGTCGAAGCCAACCCGCTCACCGGCATCGAGGATCTCGTGCTGACCGAACTCGACGGCTTCCGCAGCACTCACTTCATCTTTGGCCCTGACCCGGGCTTCGTGCCGGGCAGCGGACTGGCCACCTATAACTTTACCGGCGGTACCCGCTCGACCAGCGCCGACGGCCGCACCATCGGCGCCGGTGTGCTCGACGGCAACCTGGTCATCGATTTCGCCGCGCGGGCCGGTGCCCTGCAGATGCGTGTCCGGCATGCCACGCGCCTCTACGACGTGCTCGGCACACTCGAATTCCAGAGCATGCACACCTTCCGCGACGACGAAGTCCAGGCGCTCCAGGGCGGAATCGTCTACGACGTCGATATCGAAGGCTTCCTCGCCGGGCCCAACGGCCAGCAGGCGCCGCGTGCCGCCGGCCTCTCCTACGTCATCGACACCCCGGTCGATATCATCGGCGTGGCCGGCTTCGGTCTCGGCAAGTTCGTCGCCAATCCGTTCCAGCCGGTCCCGAACGGCGCCTACGTCGCGTTCGCGCACAGCTTCGAGGACGCGTCCGACGAACTCGGCAGCCAGGCCTTCGACTTCATCGTCGACGGCGTCGACAACCTCGCGTTCCAGCAGAACGGCGTGGTGATCGACTTCCTCACCCTGGCCCATCCGATCTGCGATCCGGATTGCTTCTTCGAGGCGGACCAGGCCGCTGTCGTGCTCGACGGCACCGGTCCCAACGGCGCCACCTCGCTGCCCACGCTCGGCGTGAGCTGGGCGCGCTTCTCACCGGGCTACGACGTCGAGCACTCCGAGGTCAGCAACCCGCTCGGCTCCGCGCACGTGATCAAGGCGGAGGCGCCGACCTCGGTCGCCGCGATTCCCGCGCTCGGCAGTGGCCAGTACGGCACATACAACATGCTGCGCGGCGGTACGCGGCCGACGGTGCTCTACGAGACCAACGGCCAGCCCGCGACCGAACGCGTCGGTCAGCTGAACACCGCCCAGGTCGCCATCAACTTCAATACGGGTGACGTCAACGCGAGTTTCGCCGGCAGCTTCCCGGATGGTTCCGGCACGGCCCTTTGGAACCTGAGCGGAGCGCCGACCAGCACCTGCCCGGGCAGCGCCGGCTGCTTCGTGCGCAACCAGCCGATCCACTCGCTCGATCTCACCGGCCAGGTACTCAGCTCACGCATCAGCAACCCGCAGGCCTCCAACGTCGACTGCAGCGACGGCTGCTTCATCAGCGGCCACACGCACTTCGACCTGATCGGTGCAAACGGCCCGAACGGCGTCGTCGGCGCCTACCAGGCGCGCACCGACCAGGCGATCGAGCCGGCATTCTCGCTGTCCGGCACCTACGTCCTGCAAGGAACGGTCGGCGCCATTCCGCCCTGATCCGATCGCTGCCACGGGGGCCCGGTAGCAGGTCGGCCGTGGCGGGCCCGTCAGCGCCAGGCGAAGCGCGGCTGGTCGTAGTGCGCGACGCGGGTCGCGCGCCCCAGCATGCAGACCTCGCGGAACTGGTAGAGGATCGCGGCCGTCGGCGCCGCGATCCAGTCCGTGCCGACCGGCATGCGCAGTACCGGCGGCTCACCGTCGGCGACGTGGTCGAGCAAGGGCGCGTCCTCGCGCAGCAGCTCCGCGACCGGGATGCGATGCACCGAGTCGACCTCGTCGGGGTTGGCATGGAACCTGGCCTGGCTGCCTCCCCAGATCACCACCGGCGTCATCACGAAACCGGAACGCGTGACGAAATCGTCGAGGCGTCCGAGGATCTGAGCCGGAGCGAGTTCGAGGCCGATTTCCTCGTGCATCTCGCGTAACGCGGTCTGCTCGGGCGTCTCCCCGGCGTCGATGCGGCCACCCGGGAAAGCCCACTGACCGGCGTGGTTACGCAGGCGCGAGGAACGCCGTGTCAGCACGAGCGCGGCATGCGACTGCCACTCGCCATGCTCGGGCAGGCCGTTGCAGCCGGCGCCGAGGCCGACATCGACCACCGTCACCGCGACCGCCGCCGCGCGGGCCTCGCCGATCGCCGTTTCGAGCAGCGCGAAATCCGCCAGACGCGCCATGATCGCGCGGCGAAAATCCTCGTCGCAGTTCATCACGCGTCCTCCGACAGCAGGCGCGCCGGCGCCACGATGTCGAGATCGGCGACTACGCGCCCGGCCTCGTTGATCGCCCAGGTCGCCGCCAATCTGCCTGCCACGTCGCGCCGTCCACGGATCTCGAGCGCCTCGTCCCAGAACACGGGACGGCGGAAAACCACCCTGAAAGCCAGCGCGCCCGGGGCGCTCTCGCGGTACAGCGGCGCGACGAGAAAGTTGATCGTCTGGACGCCGGCGATAATGGGGGCGCGCAAGCCGAAGCCGCGCGCGTAGTCGGGATCCAGGTGGATGAGGTTCTCGCTACCCTCGCAATAGCCGAGCGTCGAACTTGGCGTGCACTGGTGATGCGCCAGCGTCTCCGCGGGCAACGCGGTGTCGTCCACCGCAGCACTTGCGCGCGCCTCGCGCACCGTCCCGGCTGCCGGCTGTGGGTCGAGCATGAGCACGTCCGGGGTGACCACGAAGACCTCGGCGCCGGCAGCGTCGCGGTAAGACCAGCGGCTGACCAGCATGACGCCGCGCGCGTGCGGCTTGAGCGCGGTGATCTCTCCACTGAGCACGAGGGACTCGTCGAGCGCGATGGGACGTCGCTGCTCGATGCGCTGGACCACGTGCACCGGCCCCCAAGCGGGGCGCGTGGCGCGAATCGCGGCCGTGTTGTGGAGGATCGGCGGACGCGCGACCAGCGCCGGATCGGCCGTGCCGCCAAACACCTGCGGTTCGATCCCGCACCAGCGATGCAGGCGCTCCTGCTCGGCGCGCGCCACCGTGACGGTCTCGTCAGGCCAGCGATAACCGGCCTCGGCGCGGCCGGCACCCCGACCGCTGTCGTGAATTCCGCTCATCCTCTCCCCTCTCGCGCGGCGCCGCCAAACCCGCCCGACGATTGACCGCGGGGCGGCGCCAGCGCCAGACTGCGCCAGGTTCAACTCCGAGGGACCGTCGATGGTCGCGACGCATTCCGAACTCGTACGTGAATTCTGCCAGAGCCTGGCACAGGGCGACATGGCCCGCTCACGCCGCTTTCTGCACGACGAGGTCCACTACCACAACCAGCCATGGGAGCCGATCACCGGCGCCCAGGCGGCGTGTGCGTTTCTCCAGCCCTTCGTCGATGGTACCCACTGCCGCCTGGCCGAGATGCGCATCCTGCACCAGGTCTGCGAAGGCACGACGGTGATGAACGCGCGCGAGGAACTGTGGGTACGCGGCGAGATCAGCGTGATGCTGCCGGTCGCCGGGTTGTTCGTCGTTGCCGATGACGTCATCACGCGCTGGGTCGATTACTGGGACCTGGCCACGCTGCGCCCGATCCTCGACGCCATCGACACCTGAACCGCCGCCGCGCATCCCGCGCGGTGGTCTTTCGCGCCGCGCTGCGGCACGATTGCGCTCCGAGTTGCCTTCCTACCAGGGAAATCCATGAATTTTGCACCGACCGAAGAACAGGCTCTGATCCAGGAAAGCGCGCGCCGCTTCGCCACCACCGAGCTCGCCCCGATCGCCGGCGAGCTGGAAGACCCGGCAGCGCGCCCGCGCTACCTGGCCGTGCTCAAACAACTCGCCGAGCTCGGCTTCATGGGGCTGAACGTGTCGCCGCAGTACGGCGGTACCGGCGCCGGCGTCGTCGCCTTCAGCCTCGCCATGACGGAGATCTCCCGCGCCTGCGCCTCGACCGGCGTCTCAATGTCGGTCAACAACCTGGTCTGTGAGGTGGTGCAGTCGATCGGCACCGAGGCCCAGAAGGAGCGCTATATCACGCGCGTGTGCTCCGGCGAGTTTCCGTGCGGGTCGTTCTGCCTGTCGGAGGCCGGCGCCGGGTCCGACCCGTCGCGGATGAAGACGCGCGCGGTGCGCGACGGCGACGGCGACGGCTGGGTACTGAACGGCACCAAGATGTGGATCACGAGCGGCGAGTATGCCGGCTTCTTCGTCGTGTGGGCGGTGACGGATGCCTCTGCCCCGAGTGGCAAGGGCATCTCGTGCTTCATCGTCGACGCCGACAACCCGGGCGTGACGGTCGGCCGCGCCGAACACAAGATGGGGCAGCGCGCATCGAGCACCAACCCGGTCAGCTTCGACGACTGCCGCGTCGGCAGCGATGCCATGCTGGGCGAAGAGAACGCCGGTTTCCGCATCGCCGTCGGTGAACTCACCGGTGGCCGCATCGGCATCGCTTCGCTGGCCCTCGGCATCGGCTCGGCGGCAATCGACTTCGCGCGACAATACATCACCGAGCGCGAGCAGTTCGGACAGAAGATCGCCGATTTCCAGGGTATCCAGTTCCAGCTCGCCGACACCATGACCGAACTCGAAGCGGGCCGTTTGCTCGTGCTCAATGCCGCCTGGATGAAGGAAACCGGCCAGCCCTACATGCAAGCCGCCTCGATGGCCAAGCTCTACTGCACCGAAGCGGCAAACCGCGCCTGCTACACCGCGCTGCAGTTCATGGGAGGCGCCGGCTACACCGCCGAGTATCCGCTCGAACGCTATGCACGCGATGCCCGCGTGACGACCATCTACGAGGGGACGAGCGAGATCCAGCGCGTAATCATCGCCCGCGAACTGCTCAAGTCGCTGTAGCCTCGCCCCTGCCCTCCGCGCCAGCCGCACCCAACGACCGTTCCGCGAGGAGACCCCGTGAACTTCGACCTGCCCCCTGAGCTCGCCGCCTATCTCGACGAACTCGATGACTTCATCGAGCGCGAGATCAAGCCGCTCGAGCAGCAAGACGACAACATCCGCTTCTTCGATCACCGCCGCGAACACGCGCGCACCGACTGGGACAACGGCGGCCGCCCGCGCGAGGACTGGGAAGCGCTGCTGGCCGAGGCACGGCGCCGCGCCGACGCCGCCGGCCACTACCGCTATGCTTTCCCGCAGACCTTCGGCGGCCGCGACGGCACCAACCTGGGCATGGCGGTGATCCGCGAACACCTCGCCGCGCGCGGGCTGGGCCTGCATTGCGACCTGCAGAACGAACACGCCATCGTCGCCAACAACATCGGCCTGCTGCTGATGCTCGAATATGGCAGCGAGGAACAGAAGGCGCAGTGGGTCGAACCCCTCGCCACCGGCGAGGGCTTCATCGCCTTCGGCATCACCGAACCCGACCACGGCTCCGATGCGACGCACATGGAGACGAGCGCCGTGCGCGACGGCGACGGCTGGCGCATCAACGGCGAGAAGACCTGGAACACCGGCATCCACACCGCGCCGGCCGATCTCATTTTCGCCCGGACCTCGGGCAAGGCCGGCGATGGCGATGGCATCACCGCCTTCATCGTGCCGACCGATGCGGACGGTTTCCGCCTCGAAGAGCTGCTGTGGACGTTCAACATGCCGACCGATCACGGCCACGTCACGTTGCACGACGTGCGGGTGCCGGATTCGGCCATTTTCGGCGGCGAGGGCCGCGGTCTGCAGGTCGTGCAGCACTTTTTCAACGAGAACCGCATCCGCCAGGCTGCCTCGAGTCTCGGCGCCGCCCAGTTCTGCATCAACGAAGCCGTCGCCTACGCCAGGGAGCGCAAACCGTTCGGCAAGCCGCTGGCGACCAACCAGGGCATCCAGTTCCCGCTCGTCGAACTGCAGACGCAGTGCGAGATGCTGCGAGCGCTCGTCCACAAAACCGCCTGGATGATGGACACTTACGGCGCGTTCTCGGTGTCCGACAAAGTGTCGATGTGCAATTTCTGGGGTAACCGCCTGTGCTGCGAAGCAGCCGACCGCGCGATGCAGGTCCACGGCGGCATGGGCTATTCGCGCCACAAACCGTTCGAGCACATCTATCGGCATCACCGGCGCTACCGCATCACCGAGGGCGCCGAAGAGATCCAGATGCGTCGCGTGGCCGGCTACCTGTTCGGCTTCATGAAACAGCGCGCGCCCAAGGGTGTGCAGGAATGATTGCCCCGCGGAGGAAGACCCCATGAAACTGGAACCCCTGTTCGACTACCACGCCAACCTCGCTGCCGCGCTCGATGTCGGTGCGGGACCGTACGGGCATCGCCTCATCGTCGAGGTCGCCGGCGGGGCCTTCGAAGGGCCGCGCCTCAAGGGACGGATCCGGGAAGGCGGCTGCGCCGACTGGCTGACCATGGCCGACGACTATGGGCACCTGGACGTGCGCGCGACTTTCGAAACCGACGACGGCGCGCTGATCTACGTCGAGTACCACGGCCACGTCGAGCTGACCGATGCGGTCCGCGCGGCGCTCGCCGGCGAAGGCGAGACGGATTTCGGCGAAGCCTATTTCGTCACCTCGCCGCGCATGCAGACCGGCGATCCGCGTTACCGCTGGGTCAACAACCTGATCTGCGTCGCCCAGGGCCGGCTGCGCAGCGGCCGCGTGGAATACCGGGTCTTCCGGGTCAGCAACGACTGAGGCCAGCGTGATGAAGCTCGAACACCTGATGGACTATCACCTCGATCTCGGCGCGGCGCTCGACGTCGGTGCGGGCCCCTACGGCAAGCGCCTGGTCGTCGAGACCAGCGGCGGCAGCTTCTGTGGCGAGCGCCTGTCCGGCAGTATCCGCGCCGCCGGCGGTGCGGACTGGCTGACCATGTGCGAAGACTTCGCCCACATGGATGTGCGCGCCACCCTCGAGACTGCCGACGGCGCCCTCATCTACGCCGAGTACGTGGGCCGTTCGGAGCTCGCCCCGTCAACCCTGGCCGCGCTCGCCGGCGCAGGCGAGACCGCCTACGGCGAGAACGAGATGTTCACCAGCTGGCGCTTCCAGACCGGCGATGCCCGCTACCGCTGGCTCAACAACCTCGTCTGCGTCGGCGAGGGCCGCCTCGTGCCCGGGCGCGTCGAGTACCGCGTCTACGCCGTGTTGAACGACTGAGTTTGCCGCGCCGTCCGCTGGGGTCAGCCCCGCCGCGGCGCGAACACGGCGTTGGCGTCGAGCGCCGCACACAGCTCGCGATAGACCGCGCCGAGTCCGGCGCGCGTCGGATTGGTGCCGCCAGCTTCGCGCAGGCGGCGCGCGAGCGGGCCGCCGTGCAGTGCCGGCGGCAACTCGCCGTGACCCTCGAGCAGGCTGCGCCAGGCGCTCGCGGCATCGCCCGGCCGGGACTCCAGGTCCAGCGCGCGCCGATAGTCGGCAGCGGCGACCACGGTCCGTTCGGCGTCGCGGATGCAGGCTTCGAAGCAGTCCGCCAGCACGTCCGTCGAGAGCGCGGCCTGGCGCGCAAAACTCGCGTGGCGCTCTTCGTAGAGGTCGCGCACCAGCGCGATCACGGCGCGTGCCACGGCGAGATCCGCGAGCGGCGACTCCTGCGCATCGAGCACGCGGATCTCGATCGCGTCACGGTCGAAGCGCGCGATCGCGCCACGCGAGTTGAGCCATTCCTCGCCCAGCACGCCGTCGCCGTCCAGCGGCGCGATGGCGCGGTACATCGGGGCGAGGATGCACTCGTGGTACTCGTCGATACTGCCGACGAAATCCGGGATCACCCGTCCGGCGATCTCGGGCACACGGGCCTGGTTGCGGCGGTAGAACTCGAGCCGCGTGTCCATCATCCCGCTGGCCCTGCCATCGACATAGGGCGACGACGCGGCCAGCGCCGGCAGCAGTGGCAGCGCGGTACGAATCGCCGTGTGCAGGCGCACGAACTCGTCATCGTTGGCGAACGGCAGGTTGATGTGCATGCTCTGCAGATTGGCCCAGCCGTGGCCGCGACAGCCGAAGATGCGATCGTAGGCGCGATAAATCTCGTTCTGCTCGTGGGGCCACAGGCGTTGCTCGGTGTGCGGGTCCATCCACGGATGCATGGCCCCCGGCATGACCCGTCCACCGAGCGGCGCGAGGATCCGGTCGATGCGTGCGAGCTCGGCCGCGAACAGCGCGTCCAGCCCGTCCAGCGTCGCCGCCGGACCGTTCGTCTTCAGTTCGATGACGTGCAGGCTGAGCTCGTTCGACCAGCCAATCGCACCGTGTTCGAGCGTGTTGGTGGGCTCGCCCGCGGCCGTCTCGAGCAGGCGGTCGGCGATCGACAGCACGTCGAGGCTGTCGCGATCGACGATCGCGTATTCGATCTCGATGCCGTAGCCCTCGAACGCCGCGAGCGTCGCCATGTGTCAGCCGTTCTCGACGTCGAGCCGCTTGCGCGCCACGATGCGGCGCAGCAGGGAACCCATGATTTCGCGGTACAAGGCATCTTTCATGACCCGATCCTCGTAGCCAGCGTCGATGCTCGGATTGTCATTGACCTCGATGACTACGGCGCGCCGGCCGATGCGCTTGAGATCGACGCCGTAGAGTCCGTCACCGATGAGATTGGCCGCACGCACCGCGGTGCGCACGATGTCCGCCGGGGCTTCGCTCACGGCCAGGGTATCGACACCGCCTTCGGCCGCGGTGTTGCCGCTGTCGTCGCGCCGTATCACCTGCCAATGCCGCTTGGCCATGTGGTAGCGGCAGACATACAGCGGGCGGCCGTCGATGACGCCGACGCGCCAGTCGAAATCGGTCGGTGTGAAAGCCTGCGCGACGACCAGGTCCGAACCGGCGAAGAAGCGCTCCAGCGCCGGCTTCAGCGCATCGGCGTCATCGACCTTGATGACGCCGGCCGAGAACGCGCTGTCCGGGGCTTTCAGCACGCACGGGAAACCGCACACCTCGCCGACCTCCGCGGCGTTGCCGCGATGGACGATGAGCGTCTTGGGCGTGGCTATGTCGTGACGCTCGAGCAACTCGGCGAGGTAGACCTTGTTGGTGCAGCGGATGATCGAGCGCGGATCGTCGATCACGACCAGCCCTTCGGCCTCGGCGCGCGAGGCGATGCGGAAGGTATGGTGGTTGACCGCGGTCGTCTCACGAATGAACAGGGCGTCGAACTCGGCCAGCCGACCGGCGTCCTCGCGCGTGATGAATTCGACCGCGAGACCGACCGCGTCGGCGGCGCGTTCGAAACGCTTGAGCGCACGCTGGTTGGATGGCGGCTCCTCCTCCGCCGGGTCGACCAGTACGGCGAGATCGAAGCGCGCCTTGGCGCGCCGGCGGCGCGGCGCACCGCCCCGCGTGAAATGTCGCGCGGCGGCCTCGGCGATGAACGCGTGATGGGACTCCGGCACCTCGTTGGCACCGATCAGCGAGACCTGGCGCAGTTCCCAGCGATCGCCGAGTCGTTCGAACACGGCGCGCAGGAACGGTGCGGGAAACAGGCCGAACAGCGCCTGGGCGAGCGTGTCGTAGCGTCGCGCCAGGTTCTGCCCGAAGTAAATGCTGAGTTCGAAGCTCGACGATCGCAACGGCTTCAACAGGCGCTGGATGCGCTCGTCGAGCTCCGCGGAGAGGCTGCGCACGATGCGTCGCGAACGCAGGTCCTGCAGCGTACCGATGCTCGGCAACGGACGATGCCCGCGCGCCTCGGCGAGCAGGGAAACATAGTAGCCGGTGGTCTGGTAGCGGTAGGAGCGGCAGAGGTTGAAGACCTTGGCCCCGCGCCGATCGCTGTAGCGCCGGTCCGTCAGGTAATCGCCCGCCGAGATCGTTTCCACGCCGGGAATGTCGAGCGACCAACGCTTGGGATTGTCGACCACGAGCAACGCGTTCATCGGGCAGGCTCCACCAGCAGCAGGCTGGCATCGTAAGTCATCACGCCGAGCAGGATCGCACCGATCACGCGATCGATGTGCACCGCGTAGCGTTGTCCCGGCGCGACCGGGTTGGGCTGATAGGGATCGGCCACCAGAATCGTGCGATCGGCGCGCTTGTAGCCAGCCAGGAGCACGAAATGCCCACCCGGCTCGCCGTGGATATCGTCGGGGTCGTCGCGCGGGCCACTGACCCGCGCACAGCGATAGAGGTAGGTGACGTTCAGCGCCGCGATAACGGGCACGCCGTGACCGAGCAGCCGGCGCAGCAGTACGCGGGTCAGATCGGTGAAACGCAGCTGCCCGCCTTGCGCAAGGAACCGCTCGTAGGCTCCGGCCGCGTACCGGAACTTGTCGTCGCGACGCGTGGCGCGCTCGGCGAGCCGTGCCGCGATATCGACGTCGTCGCGCACGAACCAGGTCGGGTCGAACAGGTTGAGGTTGTAGGTGTAGATGGTCGCGCGGTAGCCACGCGCCAGCGCGTCGAGCGCGAGCTGCACTTCGAGCGTGCCACCATCGGGCAGATGCGCGACGTTCGCGACCACCGTCGCCAGATCGAGGGTCGAGCCGAGGAAGCGGTACACCGCGTGCAGGCAGGTCGGCCCGCACGTCGTGTCGTCCGGTTGCGACTCAATCGTGACCGGCAATTGGAGCAGGTCCGTCGCCATGAGGCCCGCCTCGCGAAATGGGTGCGCGATTGGACTCCCATTCGCACACCGCGTCAATCACCGCGCGGCGAACCGGGCCTACTTGACCGCAAGCACGCCGCGTCAGTACCGTTGAGCTGCGCGTACGCGCCAGTCCTGTCAGCGAGGGTCGCCCATGAAATTCGGCTTGTTCTACGAGCTTTCCACGCCCCGGCCGTTCACCACCGAGAATCAGCGTGCGGTGATCGAGAACGCGATCGAGCAGACCGTGCTCGCCGACGAGCTCGGCTTCTCCAGCGTATGGTGCGTGGAACATCATTTCCTCGAGGAATACAGCCATTCTAGCTGTCCCGACATGTTCCTCACCGCCGTCGCTCGCGCGACCAGGAACATCCGTGTCGGTTTCGGCATCGGCACCTGCGTGCCGGCCATGCACTCGCCGATCCGCTGGGCGGAGAAAGCGGCATTCCTCGACCTGCTCTCCAACGGGCGCGTCGAGTTCGGCACCGGCCGCTCGTCGACCTGGAACGAGCTGGGCGGCTTCAATGCCGTGGTCGACGACACCAAGCGCAGCTGGGACGAGTACTGCCGCGTGATCCCGAAGATGTGGACCGAGGAGCGCTTCAGCTACGAGGGCACCTATTTCAGCATGCCCGAGCGCTGCGTGCTGCCCAAACCGATGCAGGACCCGCATCCACCGCTGTGGGTCGCGGTGACCGCACCCGGCACGGAGTTCGACGCCGCCGATCGCGGCATGGGCGCGCTCATCCTGTCCATCGCCGACGTGGAGCGCAACGTGCCGCGCATCCAGGAGTACCGCGAGCGCATCAAGCGCTGCGAACCGGTCGGCGCGTTCGTCAACGACCAGGTCGCGATTGCGAACTGGATGTACTGTCATCCGGAAGACGCATACGCGAAGCAACGCGGCGAGGAACTCATCGCGACCTTCGGCTACATGGCCGGGCAGACCGTCGAGGTATCGGAAGCCTACCCGGCCAACAACTACTCCGCGCTCGGCCTGCTGGGCTCGCTGCGTCCCGACCCGAACGCGCCCGGCGATGCCAAGAAGCCCCCGGCCAGTGGCCTGTGCTTCGGCGATCCGGACAGCCTCGTCGACACCATCTCGCGCTGGCAGGCGGCCGGCGCCGATCACCTGATCTTCATGGTCCAGGCGCGCGAGCACCTGCCCCAGGCCGACGTCCTCGAGAGCATGCGGCTGTTCGCGCGCGAGGTCATGCCCCACTTCAGCGACAGCGGCCGGAAAAAGGCGGTGGGCGCATGAGCGGCGCGGCCGAACTCCTCTATGGCAACCGCGCGGCGGACGACATCGCACTCGCCGCGACGCCGCTCGATACCGCGGCCGCTGACACCGTCGTCATCGAGGACGTCGAGATCCTGTACGTGCTCTACGAGATGTCGATGGCCAGCGCGCTCGAGCGCCTTCCGGTCAGCCTGCATCCAAGCGTGCCGGCACTGTTCGGCTTCACCTTCATGCGCGCGCCGGGCGGCCCGCTCGGTCCCTTCACCATCGCCTGGTACGGCATTGCCTGTCGCACCGGCATCAAGCCGCGCCACCTCATCCAGGGCGCCTTCTGCAACCGCATCCAGGCGGCCGATTTCTTCGCCGGGCGCTACGGCTTCGCCTGCCGCACCGCCGAGGTCGGCCTGCGCGAGACCTTCGACCGGGTGCGCGGCAGCGTCGATGTCGACGGCGCAACACTGATCGATGTCGCCATTACCGACGGCCTGCCGCTGGTCGGCGCGGGCGCACTGATCAAGTACTCGCCGCCGCTCAACGGCACCTCGCTCGCCGGCGGACCGGCACTGGTGCAGTTCGAGGCCGGCTACGACTTCAAGCGCGTGCTGCGCGGACGCCCGCGCCTGGCCGCGTTCGCCGCTGCCGGGCTCGGCGATGCCGGGCTCGCGCCGACGCATCCGATTGCCGGCAGCCACGCGGTGGTCGACCTGCACCTGATGCCGGCGCGCTTCCAGGTGGACCTGACCACCCCGGCCGAAGCGGGCGGCGCGCGCAAGATCGCGCGCTGAGCGCAGCCGCCGACGCTCAGCGCGGGTCGCCGGCTGGGGACGCCCCGGCGCCATCGTCTGCTGCCACCGCGCGTTCCGGCGCGGCCGCCGCATCGCGACCGTCGACCGGCGCCACGTCATCGTTGGCGGCGTCGGTTGCCGTCGCAACCTCCTCGGGCTCGTCGGACCTCGGATCGATCACCAGCGCCTCGGGCACCGTGCGCGGGACGAGTTCGAACGCCGCCGTTTCCCCCGGGAGATGTTCCGCCCCGGCCGGACGGCGCGCGAGCGTTGCGACGATACCCAGGACCGCGAAGGCGCCCGCCCAGAACCACGGCAGCACGGCCGGCGTCCGGCCGCTCAGCAGCGCGCCGGCGGCAAGCGGTCCGATGACCATGCCGAGCGCGTTGGCCATGATCATGATACTGCCGATCTCGACGAAATCGTGGCCGCTCGCATTGTCGTTGGCCAGCGCCACGCACAGGGCATAGAGCGGCATCGTCAGCGCACCGAAGGCCAGGCCGTAGAGCATCACCGGTGCCTCGCCGCGGCCGGCGACGATGAGATACACCAGTGTCGCGAGCAACCCGGCAAAGCCCAGCCCGGCCAGCACCTGGGCACGGCCGAGCTTGTCGCTGAGCCAGCCCAGCGGGTAGACCGCGAGCATACCGCCGCCGACCACCGCGGCCATGAAGCGCGCGGTTTCCTGGCTGTCGAAGCCGAGCCGCGCGGTATAGACAGGCGCCAACGCCCAGAAGGTGCCGGCCAGGGTGCCGGCCGCGACTGCCGGCAGGTTGGCGACGTTCAGCAGCGCATCGACGCGGAAATGCGGGCTCGCGACGACGCGTGGCGCCTGTCGCCGCGTCAGGCCGATGGGCAGGGCCGCCAGCGACAGGCAGATGGCGGCCAGAGTCAGCAGGCTGCCAGCCTCGTAGCGGATGCCTTGCAGTAGAAGCTGTGCGCCGAACATCGCAATCAGCGTGACGAAGGCGTACACCGCCAGCACTGCGCCACGAAAGCGCGCCTGCGTTTCGGCGTTCAACCAGCTCTCGACGGTCAGATAGATACCCGAGATGGCGATGCCATATACGAAACGCAGCGCGAGCCACTGCCACGTTGACGGGGCCAGGATCAAGGCGAGCAGGGAGGCCGTGGCCACGGCGACGAGGACGCCGAACACCCGGATGTGGCCGATGCGCAGCAGCCAGCGCGGCACGATCAGGCAGCCCGCGCCGAAACCCAGGAAATAGGCCGAGGTGGTCATGGCATTGGTGCCCGCCGACCAGCCACGGGCCTCGGCGACCAGTGGCAACAGCGTGAGATGAATGCCGTGGCCGAATAGCAGCAGGCCGACCGACAGCAACAGGCTGCCGATGGCCCAGACGGAATGTATCACTGTGAGTCCTTCTCCGGTCGGGCCGGGTCGCCCGCGACGGCGTCCCGGCAGGCGCGTGCGTCGCGGCGGGGCGCCGCGTGCGACGCGCGCAGCCTTGCATATCGGGCCGTGGCCGGCAAATCGACGGACCGCGCCCGCGGACTCGCCAAGCAACCTCTGAATACGTCTGGGCCGGGCAGTTCGTGTCCGCGCTGTTCGAGTTCAAGACGCGAAGCCCACGTAATAGCCGGCTATGGCGAAGATTCGTCACGCCGAAATCGGACAGCGCGGGCGCAAGGGGCCGGATCATGCTTGTTCAGAGGTTCCATAACGATATCCTCGCACTGCGTGGCCCCGGCAGGACCGTCGGCGCGCGCCGCGACGAGCACGCCGTCGAGCGCATCGGACTTTCTGCGTGCAGACGTTGTCATGGATAATCCGGGGGCCGCCTACACGGAGAATCGTATGCCACACCCGGTCGTCCAGGTTCTCGTCGAGGCGCTGCGCGCCCGGCGCGTCGACCACGTCTTCGGTATCCCCGGCGACTATGCGCTGGGGCTGTTTCATGCGCTCGAGGAATCACCGCTGACGCTGGTCAACACCTGCGACGAACAGGCGGCCGGCTTCGCCGCGGACGCCTACGCTCGGATCCGCGGCCTCGGCTGCGTCTGCGTGACCTACGGCGTCGGCGGCCTCAAGCTGGTCAACTCGACCGCGCAGGCCTACGCGGAGCGCTCGCCAGTCGTCATCATCAGCGGCGCACCAGGCGTCGGCGAGATGGCCGGCGACGCCCTGCTGCACCATCGCGTACGGGATTTCGGTACCCAGATGCGTGTGTTCCGCGAGGTCACCGCGGCGCAGGCGCTGCTCGACGATCCGAACACGGCACCGCGCGAGATCGCCCGCGTGCTCGACGTCGCCGGACGCACGCGCCGCCCCGTGTATCTCGAGCTGCCGCGCGATTGCGCGAGCCTGCCGACATCCGAGCCGCTTCCCCCACCAGGCGCGATCCCCCCGGCGGCCATCGACGCGGCGACGCTCACCGAGGCAGTCGAGGAAGCAGTCGCGATGCTCAATGCCGCCGCGCGTCCGATCGTCCTCGCCGGCGTCGAAATCCATCGCTTCGGCCTGCAGGACGAGCTCATTCGCTTCATCGGCAAGTCCGGCATCCGCTTCGCCACGACCATCATGGGTAAATCGGTCGTCAACGAAGAACTGCCCGGTTTCGTCGGCGTGTACGCGGGCAGTCTGTCCAACGAACTCGCCCGAAGCGAAGTCGAAGCGAGCGACCTCGTCCTCAATCTCGGCGCCATGATGACCGATCTCGACACCGGCATCTTCACCGCCAATCTCGATCCTGCACGCATGATCGCGGCGTCTTCGGACGCTCTCGCGATTCGTCGTCATCACTACCCGGGCATCGACCTGGCGACCTTTCTCGCTGCCCTGTGCCGCGCCGAGCTGCGCTCGCGCGATCCGCTGCCGCCGAGCTGCCACGCTGCGCCGACGCGCTTCAGCGCGCTGCCGGACGCGCCGATCAGCGTCGCGCGCGTGTTCGAGTGTCTCGACACCTGCCTGACCGAGGACATCGCCGTTATCGCCGATCCGGGTGACGCGCTGTTCGGAGCCATCGACCTGACCATCCATTCGCGCAGCGAGTTCATTGCCTGCGCCTATTACGCCTCGCTCGGATTTGCCGTGCCGGCGGCACTCGGCGTCGCGTTCGCCGAGCCGCAGTGGCGGCCGCTGGTCCTGGTCGGTGACGGGGCCTTCCAGATGACGGGCATGGAAGTCTCGACGGCGGTCCGCTACGGCCTCGCTCCCATCATCGTCGTGCTCGACAATGCCGGTTACGGTACCGAGCGGCCGATGCTCGATGGCCGTTTCAACGATGTGCAGCCGTGGGCCTTCGCCGAGGTGCCGCGCATCGTCGGCAGCGGGCGCGGCTACGAGGTGGCGACCGAGAGCGCCTTCGAGGAGGCGCTCGCGAGCGCCATCGACGATCGCGAGCGGCTCGCGATCATCCACGTGCGCCTTGCCAGCGACGACATCTCGCCCGCGCTCCAGCGCCTCACCAGCCACCTGCGCGAGCGCGTCTGAAGAACAGTCGGCTTGCCGGCGGCCGGCTGGCAGCCGGGACCGGTCAGGCCGCGGCTGCGGGCGCGGCCGCGGCCGTGTGCTGCGCGGTCACGCCGACCTCGAGCGCCTCGAACCAGTCGAGGAACCGCTTGACGTCATCGCCACGGAACAAGCGCCCGTGCTGCGGTGCCATGATGTCGATGTCGAGTTGACGCACACGCGCAATCCAATCGTTCTTGGCGCGATTCGACGGCATCCAGCGCCGATGGAACAGCTCCATCCTGGACACGTGCGCATTGAAGTCGTCGACGAACATCGGAGCCCCGGCCGGCTCCAGCGCCGCACCGATATCGCCGCTCATGAGGATCCGGGCGACCGGATCATAGACATGAAAATTGCCCGAGGAATGCAGGTAGTGCGCCGGCACGAAATGCAGCTTCACCGAGGGCAGATCGAGCGTCATGCCCTCGTCGGGAATGCCCACGTACTCGATGTTGTGGCAACCGAAGTGCTTGAGAAAGCCCTCCCACAGCCACGGCGCATAGAGCTTGGCGTGCGGTACCGTCTTGTCCCACAGGCCGAGCGAGGAGATGATGTCCGGGTCCTGGTGCGAAGCGAACAGATAGCTGATCTCGCTGATGTCGCAACAGCTCGCAACGGCCGGCAGCATGGCCGAGAAGGTCTCGATGCCGCCCGGATCGAGCAGGAAGCTCACTCCCTGATCGCGCACCAGGTACTGGTTGGTGTCGATGATCTGGCTGAGTTTGTCCGGATCGCGGCCAAAAACGTGCCAGTGATGACGACCGCTGAAGATTTCAGTGCGTAGCATGGATGACTCCCGGCGCCCGCGGGCGCGTGCGCCTCAGTTGATCTCGCGTAAGAGGGATTGGCATTTCATGACGACGTCGCGGATGTGCTGCGCGGCGTGATCGACCGTATCGGCGACACTCTCGAGACTTTCCTGGTAATCGCCGGCGATCGTCGCCTCGACCCGCGAACGCGTCGACATCATGCGCGCGGCGCGCGCATGGTCGCTGATGGTCTGCAGCAGGTCGCACAGGTTCGTGAGGTGGCGCGTGGTGCTTTCGCGCGCGGCGCTGTGCTCGGCGGTGAGTCGGCGCGCGATCTCGTCGAGATACGGCGAGCGTTCGTCGAGGCGATCGATGCCACGGCGCATGCGCTCGAGGCTGTCGCCAAGGCGCTTCTCGGCCAGCACTTCGCGCACCATACGCTGAGCATCCCGATTCACCCGGCCAACCAGCTGGCGCGTCTCACCACCCATTTCGTCGATGAAATTCGTGATCGGGACGAAACCCGCCGCCTGGTTACCGGCACGCGCGGCAACCGCCTTCGCGTTCGCCGCAGCGAGCGAAATGCCATTGGCGACCTGGCGTACGCCCTCCAGATGCCCGACCACGGTGGCCGTTCGGGCGAAGAAATCCTGCTGCTCGCGCTGGCTCGAATACGTCATGGCCGCTCTGTCGCTGGTCGATGACGCAGTTAGCGGCCGCGCAACGCCAAGGTTTACCGCCCGCCCGGGAAAAGAAACACCAAGAGTGTCTGACACTTTGCTCAAGTTTTGCCCAGCTGCAGCCGGGCAAAAGTGTCTGACACTTTTGCTTAATTTTTGGCCAGAGGTGCCGGGCGCGTCCGCCGCGGCGGGCGTTGCGAGCCCTAGTTGACCGCGCGGTCGCGCTCGCCCCAGAAGCGTGCGCGAATCGTTTTCTTGTCGATCTTGCCCACCGGGGTCTTCGGAATCGCTTCCCAGATCTCGACCGACTTGGGCGTCTTCACGCCGCCGAGCTTGGGCTTGATCGCGGCGATGATGGTCCCGGCATCCAGGGCGCTGCCGGGATTGAGCACGACCACGGCCTTGATCGACTCGCCCCAGCGCTCGTCCGGCACGCCGATGACGGCGCATTCGAGCACCCCGGGCAGGGCCAGGATCGGCGCCTCGACCTCGGTTGCGAAGACGTTGAACCCGCCGGTGATGATCATGTCCTTCTTGCGGTCGACGATATAGAGATAGTCGTCTTCGTCGAGGTAGCCGATGTCGCCGGTATGGTGCCAGCCGAACTTGCGCGCTTCGGCGGTCGCTTCCGGACGCTCGAAGTAGCCGCGCGTGACGAGCGGGCCGCGGCAGCATATTTCTCCACGCTCGCCGCGCGGCAGCGCACGGCCGTCGTCGTCGAGAATGGCGACCTGCGTGCACGAAGTCACCTTGCCGCAGCTCTGCAGCCGTTCGGCATGCTCACCCGCCGCGGCCCGCGCGACGACCTCGGGGGCGAGCATCGAGATCAGCATCGGCGCCTCCGCCTGCCCGTAGCATTGGCAGATGACGGGACCGAAGACTTCGACGCCGCGGCGGAACTTGTCCGGCGAGACCGGCGCCGCCGCGATGAGGATCTGCCGCAGGCTGGAAGTGTCGTACTCGCCGGCACGCGGATGATCGAGCAGCGCGTAGTAGGCGGTCGGAGGCAGGAAGATGTGCGTCACGCGATGTCGTTCGATCGCTTCGAGCACCGCACCGGCGTCGAAGCCCTGGTGCACCACCGTGGTACCGCCGACGCTGGCGAAGATACCGATGATGACGCCCGCGGCGTGCGTGATCGGGGCGACCGCCAGGTGCACGATGTCATCCTCGCGCCCGGCGACGTAGTGCGTGAGGCCGAGCTCGAACATCGCCACGATGTTGGCGTTGGTCATTTCCACGCCTTTCGATGGGCCGGTCGTGCCACCGGTCGGCCAGCGCGAGAAGACGACCTCCGGCGCACCGAACGGGTCGGACCAGTCGGGCAGCGCGGTCGCTGCGCCGGCCGCACAGAACGCGTCCAGCGTCGGCACCCCGGGCACCTCGCCGCCGAAACAGACCGCACCCCTGAGTTCCGGCAACGCGGTCATCACCTCGGCCGCTTCCGCGGCCACATCGGCGTGAAAGAACAGCCAGCGCGTGCGCACATAGGCCATGTATTCGGCATTGCCCGCCGCCGAGTTGCGCACGTTGACCGGTACCCAGGCGCCGCCGGCGCGCATCGCCGCAAACACGCAGATCACCGCGGTCGCATGATTGGGCGAGTAAACGGCGATGGAATCGCCCTGCTCGAAGCCGGCGGCGAACAGGCCCTGCGCGACAGCGCCGATGAGGGCGTCGGCGGCGCTGAAGTCGTAGCTGATGTCCTCGCCGACCAGAAACCGGCGGCCCGGCGCACGCCGCACACCGCGGTCGAAATAATCAATCGGTCGCATCCTAGTCCTCTCGTATGGCGCGCAGCACGCGCGGCAGGGATCATGCTCTCCGCTGGAGGATTCCGAGGCAAGGCCGCCGGCGATGACGGCGCACCCATGCTTGCATTACGCTTGCCATGTCACGAATCATCGGGGATATCCCATGGGCACCGCAGAGAACAAGGCGCTGGTCACGCGCTTCTGGGAAACCTTTTCGGCCGGGCGCTACGACGACGCGGTCGCCATGCTCAGCGACGACGCCACCTGGTGGGTTGCCGGCAACACCGACCTGTCCGGCACCTACAGCAAGAACGAGTTCGCAGCGCTGCTCGGCCAGGTCACCGGCTCCGCGCCGGACGGCATCCGCGTCACGCCGAAACTGCTCACCGCCGAGGACGACCGGGTCTCGGTCGAAGCCGAATCATATGCCGAGATCAGCAACGGCAAGACCTACCGGAACATCTATCATTTCATGATGATCGTGCGCGAAGGCAAGATTTGCGCCGTGCGCGAGTACCTCGACACCGAGCACGTCACCGAGGTGTTCGGCGGCTGAAGCGCAGCCGACCGATGCGCTGGCGGCGAGACGCAGCTCTCCCTGCCGACGCCGGAGCGGGGTTTGATCGAAATCATGTCCAAGTCCGTCCGCGTCCGTTAGCGTAACGACGATGGGCTACCGTCCGCGTTCCTCCACCTGTGTCGCGCTGCTCGTGCTGCTGGCCAGTGCGGCGCTCGGTGCCTGCCGCGCCGCGCCACCGAGCGCCGTCAGCGCGCAGGCATCGACGCCACTGCATTACAGTGAGCGTCTGCGCGGCCTGATGCAGCGCATGAATGCCCTGCTCTACGAGCGCAACCAGACCGAGCTCGAGGTCGACAAGGAGCGCCTCGAGCGCGCGCGCGAACTGGCCTCGGCGGCCGCCACGCTGGCGGGTGAAGTCGGCGCCGACGGTCTGCCCGCGAGCGCCGACGACGCGGCGCGGAAGGCGTTTGCCGGCCTCGCCCAGGAGCTCGCTGCCGCTGCCGCGCAACTCGACGCGCTCGCGGCGGCGCGCCGCTATTCCGAACTGTCGCCGCAGATGGAACGCGTCGCGCATGCCTGTGCCACCTGCCACCTGCGCTTTCGCGACCGTTCCCCGTGAAGATGTCGCGCACGCGCGGGGCTGCTCTGCGCCGCGCCGCGCTCGCCGCCGTGCTCGGCGTGGCGGTCGCACCGGACCTGGCCGCCGAGTTGAATGCCACCGCCGAACTGGCCACGCTGAAGGCCGAGATCGCACGCCTGTCGGCGCGCGTGGCCGAACTCGAGGAACGCCTCGCCACGCCGGCGGACGCCGACGCGACAACGGACAGCGCCACGACCACCGCACCACCAGCGACCGCCGACGCGATCGAGGTCACCGATGCGGCGATGATCCCGCGCGGCCCGCGCGTGAGCGTCGGCGGCCGGGTCAAGCTCGATGTCGTGTTCAGCGACACCAGCCGCGGCCGCGGCGCGATCGGCGACACCCTGCTCGCACCGGGCGCCATCGCGCTCGACGCGACCGGCGAGAGCGATCAGCTCGACTGGTCGGCGCGCGCCTCGCGGCTGTGGCTGAAGAGCTGGCAGACCACGCCCTGGGGCGATGCCGGTGCCTACCTCGAACTCGACCTGCTCGGCAGCGGCGGCGACCAGCGCGTGAGCAACGGTTACGGCGCGCGCTTGCGGCATGGCTACGGCGAACTCGGTGGACTGCTGTTCGGCCAGACCTATAGCACCTTCGTCGATGTCGGCGCCCTGCCCGAACTCAACGACGACGGTATCAGCGCCGGAAGCCTCAACGTGCGCCAGCCGTTGCTGCGCTACCAGCACGTGCTCGGCGCCGGCACCGTCCAGCTCGCGTTCGAGGCGCCGGAGACGACCCTGACCGCGGCGGACGGCACACGCCTGTCTCCGGACGACGATCGCCTGCCGGACGTGATGCTGCGCTACCAGCGCGACGACGCCTTCGGCCAGTGGTCGCTGGCGACTATGGTGCGCGAGCTACGCATCGACGACGCCGCCGGCGGCGCGCGCGACAGCGCCGTCGGCGCGGCTGCCAGCCTGTCCGGGATGCTGCGTTTCGGCGTGCGCGATGGCCTGCGCTTCACCGCCGTCGGCGGCAATGCCGTGGGGCGCTATCTCGCCTTCAATGCCTTCGATGGCGGCCGCCTCGACGCCAACGGCAACATCACCCTGACGCCCATGGCGGGCGGCATGCTGTCGTGGCAACACCTGTGGGACGAGCACTGGCGGTCGAATCTCACTGCGGGCTATGCCTGGGCCGACGACGACGGCGCGCATGCCAGCGCCAACGCATCCCTGTACACCGTGCACGCCAACCTGCTGTGGAGCCCGGTTGCACACACCACGCTGGGCCTGGAATGGATTCATGCTTACCGGCGCCTGGTCGATGGCCGAACGGGCAGCCTGCAGCGGCTGCAGTTCAGTGCCGTGCACAAGTTCTAGCAGTCTGTCCAACTTCGGCAATCGCGGCGCTTGTGCCCGCAGGCCGGGCGCGCGTCGTTCGCGAAGCCGGTACGTACGCGGGATGGACGAGCATCGCACAACGACGTGCCATGCCGCCAGCGCGCGGCGCGGTCACTCGTTCACGCTTTCCTGGACTCCCCGCGCGGCCCCGCGCCGGCGTGTCGGCCGCAAGGGCGCCGCATGCCGCAGCCGCCCTCAACCGTCGAGCTGCAAGTAGCCGCGCTGCAAGGCATGTTCGAGCGCCGCGAACCCTTCCAGCGCCTCGTTGTAGGCCTCGCGCAGACGCTTGAGTTCGAGCGCGACCTCGGTCTCGATACACGCTTCCGGGCAATCGGCGCCGAGTTCGAGCACGCGGTGCAGGTAGCGCGCGCGCAGGCAGGCCACCATGCGCGCGACCTCGATGAAACGCGTCTTGGTCACGGCCCCCGTGACCGTGCCGATCTGCTCGCAATTGATCGCCTTGATGGCGTGCTCCAGTTCGTAATGGAGCCGTCTGTTGTCGTGTTCGTCACGTAGCGCGGACATGCGCAACTCCAGGGCCTGCGCCCGGCTGGATGGTCACGACCACGTTAGCGGCCGCGCACGGCAAGTCTTCAGGCGGCGACATCGCCGCAGCGCTACTCAGTCGGTGTTGCCGCCCGGGCCGCCCACGACATCCGGCCCCTCGAGTGTCAGCGCCGCGACATCGAAGCCCTGCTCACGGGCGACGTCGAGCAGACGATCGTAGGTTTCACGCGGGATGCGCGGCGTGCGCGCGAGCACCCACAAGTAATCGCGGTCCGGCGCGCCGACCAGTACCGCGCTGTAGTCTGGCTCGAGCGCGAGAATCCAGTAGTCGCCCCATACGAAGGGCAGGAATCCGAGCCACGCCGGCGCGAAGCGCACTTCGAGGCGCGCCGGGTCGTCGTACGCGTCGTTGAGCCGCGCCACACCCTCGGCGCGCTGCAGCGTGCCGGTCTCGTCGCGACAGCTGTTGACCACGCGCACACGGCCGTCGGGCAGCCGCGAATACGTCGCCGTGGTATCGGCCACGCACATCGCCTGGAAGCGATTGGGCAGCAGCGCGATCTGGTGCCAGCGGCCCATGTAACGATCGAGATCGACGTCCTCGACGGTGTCGAGGGCAGCCTCGGCGCCGGCCGCGGCGGCCGCCACGGCCATGAGCAGAGCGATGAACAGCGCATGCCGCACGAGCACCGTGCGCGCCGGGTGCCTCATGCGACGTGCTGCTGCCACCATCGCCGTACCGACGCGTTGACCTCGGCAGCGTGGAAACGAGCCACCTTGTTGCTCGGTTCCAGGGCCTCCTCGTAGAAGAACTCCGGCAGCTCGTCGTCGGCCTCGGTGAAGCCGGCGTCGGCGTTGAACTGCGCCTCCAGGCGCAACGTCTCGCGACCGAGCTCGTAGAAGAAGGACGCTTCGAGCGACGTGCCCAGGGCGTCGTTCAGCAGCCCGACGATCATCTCGATGTTGGTATTGGTCACCGAACGACCGAACACGCACAGTCCCAGCGAGTCGGCGGTCGCACAGACCGTCTGCATTTCCATGCTGACGTCGACCAGCTCGTCGATGTCCTTACCGCTGCACTCGTACTTGGCCGCGTTGCCGGTGGTGTGATCCGCGCCCTGCGCGGTGACCATCATGGAAATGCCGGTAACCTCGATCACGCGCGGGTCATAGGCACTGATGCCCTGCCGCTTGATCACCGGCGTGCGCTTGACCTCGTAATGCTCGCCGACGTGCGCCGTGCCGCGCGCCCACAGGCGCCCCTGCTCGGAGCCTGCGCGGATCTCGTCGAGCACGCCGGTCAGGAACGCCATGTCACCGAACTCGGCGAGACCGGCGTCGAGCAGCACGCCCATCATCGCCCCTGTTTCGATGGTATCGATACCGAGGTCGTTGGCGTACCAGTTGAGGCGCGCGAGGTCGTCGGGATCGCTGAGACCGCAGTTGGTCCCCATCAGCCCCAGCGTCTCGTACTCGACCGGTGAGGCGATTTCCTCGCCTTGCTCGTCGACGTAGACGTTCGAGCATTCGATCATGCAGCCCGGCATGCAGGCGTGCGACGCGGTGCCGCCGCGTGACAGGTTGCGTTCGCGAATGTACTCGCCGCCCATCTTGAGCACCGCGTCCGCGCCGCGCACCTGGGCGCCGGAAGTGAAGTTGTTCACCGGCAGGCCGCCGACGTGGTTGGTGTAATCGGCCATCATCGCGGTACCGTAATCGCGGAGCGCGCCGACCGCCTCGTCGGCGCGCAGCTTCGCGCCGTACTCCTTGATGCCCTTGAGCAGCTTCTTGCGATCGTGGAAGGTCGGCATGCGGTCGAGGTCGACGACCACCGCCTTGACCTTCTTCGCGCCCATGACCGCCCCCACGCCGCCGCGCGCGGCGAGGCGCGTCGGGCGCTTGTCGGTATCGCTCATGGAGATCCCGGCGAGCAGCCCGCCGTATTCACCGACGGGCCCGCAGATGGCGAGACTGACCTTCTGACCGTATTTCTCGTGCAGCATGGCTGCGGTCTCGAACGTGCCCTTGCCGAGATACTCGCTGGCGCCGTCCCACTCGATGCGGCCGTCCTTGCACAGGTGGATCACGCACCAGTCGTCGGCGGCGCCGTAGAGCGTGAAGCCGGCAATCTCGAGCTGGCCCAGCGCGAGTCCGAAGGAGCCGCCGGCATTGGACTCCTTGACCCCACCGGTGAGCGGGCTCTTGCAGCCGACGCTGGTGCGGTTGGCGTTGGAGAAGTTGCTGCCGGCGAACGGGCCCGCCGAGAAAATCAGGGGGTTGTCGGGGCCGAGCGGATCGACCGCCGCGGCGCCCAGATCGTTGAGCGTCCTGGCGATGAAGTAACGCCCGGCGCGCGCGACCTGCTCGCCGGAGAAGGGCTCCTCGCGAACGCTGCGTCGGGCCAGATCGATATGAAAATACTTGCGCATGACGTGTCCTTCCTGCGGCTGTTTCGCATGGCTCAGATGGGGCGATTATACCGGCCGTGCGACGCACCGAGGGCATTTCCACAACACATACACGGGTACCGCGCGGCAACCGGTACGATCGGGTAGCATCAGGCGCGTCCCCAGGAATCGACGAGGCTCGCGCCGATGAACACGGCCCACCCGGCTCCGAGCGACCTGCCGGCATGGCTCTACTGGCAGGACGCGACGCCCATCGACTACGCCGAAGCGCCCACGCGCGAAGACTTCGTCGAGCGCTGGGGCGCACCCGGCCTGCCGGTCAAGCTCGGCGGGCTGACCGACACCTGGCCCGCGCGCAAGCGCTGGTCGGTGGCATTCTTCCGCCGCGAGCACGGCGCCTGTGAAGTCACCGTCGAAGCGCGCGATGCCGCCGGCGGCACGCGTGCCGTGCGCCTCGCCGACTACCTCGAAGCGCTCGATGGGCCGCCCGGGGAAGAGGCCTGGTACCTGAAGGACTGGGTATTCCGCGACCAGGCGCCATCGCTGCTCGACGACTACCGCGTACCGGCGCAGTTCCCCGACTACTTCGCCGAACTCGAACCGGCGCTGCGCCCGGGCTTCAGCTGGATCTATATCGGTCCTCGCGGCTCCGCGTCCAACTTCCATCGCGACGTCGCCGGCACGAGCGCATGGAATGCACTGATGAGCGGGCGCAAGCTGTGGCTGTTCTTTCCACCCGACGAGCATGCCGCGACATTCGACAACGCGCTCGACGCGTTCGTACGCGACACCACCCCCGATCCGCGTCTTGCAACGCGGCAACCACGCTTGTGCATCCAGGAACCGGGCGAGATCGTGTTCACGCCGTCGCTTTGGTGGCACCAGGTCTACAATCTCGAAACCTCGATCGCCGTGACCGAGAACTTCGCCGACGACTGCAACCTCAAACACGTGCTGCGCGGCCTGCGCGAACGCCCCGAGGGTCGCCGCGCGGCGCTTGCGCTGGCACTGCTGGTCGGCGGCCGCCGACCGCGCATGATTGGAGCCTGACAGTGACCTGTGGCAGCATGGCCGGCGTGCCGCCTCCGGCACGCGACGAGTAAGCGCACGTGAGCAATTCCAAAGACGACGACCGCACGGTCGTGGTGGACCCGGCATCGCTGCCACCGCGCATGCCCGAAACGGAGGACGATGCCGCACCATCCGACCGCACCGTTATCATGAAGCCGTCGCAGCGCGCGCGCGAAGCGGCCGCGGCACTCAATGCCGAACGCCGCCGTCACAAAGAGGAGCAGGCCGCCGAGGTCGCGGCGGATACGGTCGATTTCGACGTCACGCAGGGCGTCGTTGCCGAGACACCGGCCGACGCCGTGCCGGCGCCCGAAGCGAGCGGGCGCAAAGGCCTGCCCTGGCTGGCCGGATTCGTGATTGGCGCGATCGCGATGATCGCCATCATCGTCGTCGTGCTCGCACTGCTCTGAACGCGTTCAAGCGACCACGGCCGGACCACGCGGCAACCCGCACATACTCGCCGCGCCGATGAACGATCGCCTGCGCCTCATCCCGAGCGCCGATGTCGCTACCCTGGGCGCGCATTGTTACCTGTTCGATCGCGCCGCGCTGCACGAAAACGTGGTATCGGTACCGACCCAGCGTGTCTCGAAGCGTATGCACGAGGTGGTGCGCCGCATTCGCGCCGCGTGGCCGGATCATGCACCGCAGCCCTACGCCGCCTTCGAGGCCTTGTTCGAGGGCGCGGCAGAACGCAACGTGCTGGCCCAGCTGGCGCGCGCCGGTTATCTCGAGGAAGTGCCCCCGCTGGTGGCGGCAGCGGGCGGCGAGGCACCGGGGCAAGACCGTACCGACACCGGTGACGTCACCGACCCGGCAGCGCATTTTCGCGAGCGCGTGCTGCGGCATTTCTTCAAGCGTCCGGCTTTCTTCCACCTGCCCGAGCAGATCGACGACGACGACTGCGAGGTTGCGCTGATCGGTGTGCCGATCTCTTCGACGCTGGTCTCGAGCGGGACCGTCGACGCCCCCGCGCGGTTGCGCCGGGACAGCCAGCGCGCCGGCTTCTGGTTTGATTTCCATGCCGACGGCGTCTACACGGAGACCGGCTGCGACGACAGCCCGCCGCGCCTGATCTGCGCCGGCGTGCGCACCAAGGACTTCGGCGACATCGGCGCCGAGTGCCGCACCGTCGGCGAACTGTTCGAACAAACGCGGCAGCTGGTCGACACACGCCTCGTGCCACACGGTGTCCGCCCGCTGTTCATCGGCGGAGACCACGCGGTGACATTCCCGCTCGTCGATGCCTACTTGCGCCATCATCCCGAGCTCGTCCTGATCCACCTCGATGCGCACAACGACCTCTTCTACACCGAGCGGGTCGAGTTCAACCATGCCGGCCCCATCCATGCGCTGCTGGCGCACTCCGGCCTCGGCAAGGTGCTGTCGCTCGGACTGCGCACGATCGGCGACCCGCGCGTCGGCCCCTACAAGCGCCTGGTACAGAACGGCGCCGTACAGGAGCGCTCGCATCTCTATTCACTGCGGGCGCTGCAACGCTGGCTCGACCGGCCTGGCGCGTTCCAGGCGCATCTGCGTGACCGCGTCGGTGCGGACCGCCCCTGTTATCTCACGATCGATCTCGACGTGCTGTCGGCCGACTGTATCGCCGGCCAGTTGTCGACGCCGGCCGGTCCCGGGCTCGGCTGGCATCAGCTGCTCGAGATGGTGCGCCTGGTGACCGAAACCGTCGACGTCCGTGCCTGTGATGTCGTCGAGTTCAACCCCGACCACAAGGATCGCGCGGTCGACGATGCGCGCGAGATGACCGTACTGCTGCTCGAGCTGATCGACGGGCTCGCACGATGTGGCCGGCGCGCCGCGCCGGCGTAATGCCTTCGCCGCAGCGCACCATGGCGTGCCCGCGGCGCGCGACCGCGATGTTCGGCAATACCTCGCCTCTCGGCCTGGCTGTTGTTGACGTACCGTCGGTGCCGTGCTCTGCTAGCCCGGCATCGGCAGCCAGCCCTCGGCACATGCGCTTCGGCGTCGACCGGCAGCGGGCGGCGGATGGCAGGACGGGACGTGCGCATGAACCGTTTGACGCGGCCGTGGACACGCAACGAAGGGCGGGAAGCGCCTGTGCACACACGCGCTCCCGGCGAAAGCCTTAGGACGAATAACCTGAAACGAGGGAGATAATAAATGGCTCAATCACTCCAGCAAGTTGCCGAGCGTATTCATAAAGTCAAAGAGGAAGTGGCCGTCCAGGCGGTGCAGGACGACGACTTCCGCGAAGCCTTGATGCGCAATCCGACGGCCGCCCTGTGCGAAGAGTACGGGCTCGAGCCGAGCTTCTTCGAAAGCATCTCGGTACGCGTCGAAGTCGAGAACCCGAACGAGGTCGTGATCGTGATCCCGGCCGAAGCGGCCGAAGAAGAACTCAGCGACGAGCAGCTCGAAGCGGTTGCCGGTGGCGCAGCCTTCATCGCCGGCGTCGCCGCCGGTGCGGCGGTCATCAGCGCCGCTGCCGCGGCGGGCACCATCGTGCAGAACACCCGCGCCGGGCGTCGCTGGTAAGCAATCGGGGACGCGCGCTCCGCCGCCGCTTCGCCGCGTGACGTCATCGACGGCACGCGGTGACGCCGCGCAGCGCGCCCGGACCTCCCGAACCAACCGTCGGCGGCGGGCAGGACGCCCGGCGCTGACGGTCATGTTTCCCTGAGTGCGAGGCGCCATCGATGAGCCTGCGGTCCAAGAAACGCAACCAGATCCTGGCGCTTGCCTTCCTCGCGCTCGGCCTCGCTTTCGCGGCGCTCGCCCTCGCCGGCGGCGAAGCGCGGCTGACCCTGGGTCTCGCGGCGCTGACCAACCTGTTCGCAGCTGTCGTGTTCTACATGCAGCAGCGCCGCGAGGGCGGCTCGGCGCCCGACTGAACCGTGCCTGGCGCGCCACGCGCCGCTCCGCGAGACCGATCATGACCGCTTCCGCGCTCGACGCCACGGCCTGTCGATCGTTCCTGCTGGAAACCTGCCGTGGGGCCTACCGTCACCATGAATCGGTGCCGGAACGGCGGCGCGGGCCCGCGACGGCCCGGCAGCGCGCGGCAACGGCGCCAGGCGACGCGACCCACGGGATTTTCCGCCTGCACACCACGCGGCGATGCTGCGCGCACTTCCGCCACGAGCGCACGGCCATCGCGAGGCCTCGACGGGCGCAGCGAGCGGGACAACAGCAGTGAATTCCGAACCCTCGCCCAACCCCGACCCGCCCGGCCTGTGCGCATTCAGCGTGGCCGACTACCTGCGCCCACTCGCCGGCGACCTGCCGGGTACGCTCGTCGCGGCGCCGGCGCGCGACGCGATCATCGATCTCGCCGCACGTCTGCCCGGCGCGATTACGAGTTTCTGCGGTTTCGAATGCCCCCTAGGCAGCGCCGACGCCCGTGCCGACTTCCTGCTGTGCAGCACGCGCGAGGAAGGCCATGCCGGCGTACTCGCCGGCATGCACGACAGCATCGCGCTCGCGCCTGAACTCCGCACGCAGCCGGCCTGGCAGCGTGTCGCCGCATTCTGCCGCGCGTGGCTTGCCGCGGGCAGCCCGCTGGGTGGCGAACTCATGAACACCTGGCTCGAGTTCGATATCGCCAGCGATGCCGACGCGCTCGTCGAGCCGAGCATGTTCTTCGGCACCCACCCCCCGGCGCCCGGGGCCGATCCGCGCGGGCAACTCGCAGCCCTGCGCGAGGCCCTCGCCGTGCTCGATCCGCCGGCCCTGCACGGTCATCGTGGGCGCGCCCTCGAGACCCTGCTGGCGGCCTTGCCGCGCGGTTGCCACGTATTCCAGGTCGGCGCAATGTGGTCACGCGGGCAGGCCGCGATCCGCCTGTGCCTGCGCGGCGTCGAACACGTCGCCGTGCCGGCACTGCTCGATGTGCTCGACTGGCCCGGCGACGGAGATGACGTCGCCGTCCTGCTCGACACGTTCGGCGCGCATGCGAGCAGGGTCGACCTCGATCTCGACCTCGGCACACGCATCGGTCCCAAGATCGGCCTCGAATGCTACCTCGGAACCGATGCCGCGACAGCGGCACGCCTTGCCGCGCTGAGCGCGGCCCTGGTACGTGTCGACGCGTGCACACCAGCCAAGGCCGCGGCGCTCGACGCCTACCAGGGGCTGACCCTGCAGGATGCCGCCCCCGCTCACTGGCCGCCCCATCTGGCGGCACTCGCACGCGCCGGGGGACGCGGGCTGAGCAGTGCCTTGTGCCGCTGGGTTCATCACATCAAGCTGGTGCACGAGCCGGGGCAGGCGCTCACCGCGAAAGCCTACCTCGCGGTCGAACACCACCTGCTGGCCCGTCGCGAGTTGCGCGCACACATCGACGCCATGCGCAGCGGAGCCTGAATCACCATGCACGACCCTATTCCCGAATACGACCTCGTCGTGGTCGGCGGCGGCCCCGCCGGCACCACGCTGGCCACGCTGGTCGCACGCGGCGGCCATCGCGTCCTGCTGCTCGAGGCGAACCGTTTTCCGCGCTACCAGATCGGCGAGTCCCTGCTGCCGGCGACCTTCAACGGCCTGTTCCCCCTGCTCGGTATCGACCTCGACCCGGCCCGCCTGGGCACGCCGGTACTCAAGCGCGGAGCGACTTTCCACTGGGGTCGCGACGACGACCTGTGGACCATGAACTTCGGCGGCGCACCGGACGATACCGAACCCGCGCCGGACTGGCCGACTGCTTTCAACGTACGCCGCGACGTGTTCGACGAGATACTGCTCGGCACGGCCCGTGCAGCCGGCGTCGATGTCCGCGAAGGTGCCCGCGTCAGCGGCATCGAGGCCGACGACGAACGCGTGCGTGGCGTCGCGGTGACCAGCGACGACGGGACCCGCTGGCACGCGCGCGGTCGTTTCGTTGCCGGCGCGACCGGACAGGCTTGCCCGCTCGCGGCGCACATCGGCGAGCGGCAACCCTCGGTGTTCTTCCGTAACGCCTCGATGTTCGGCTACTTCCATGGCGGCGCGCGCCTGCCGGGTTCGCTGGCCGGCAATGTGCTGCTGGAGAGCTTCGACCAGGGCTGGGCCTGGTACATCCCACTCAACGACGAACTGACCAGCGTCGGGGTCGTACTGCATCACCCGCACACGCAACGACTCGGTGGCGACCGCGAGGCCGCTTTCACCGACTGTCTCGCCCGCTGCACCTATATCGACCGCTACCTGCGCGAGGCGCGACGGGTCACCTCGCCCCCCTATGCCGGCCTGCGCGTGCGTTCGGAATTCTCCTACACCCATGCGCGCTTCTGGCGCCCTGGCGCCTTGCTGGTCGGCGACAGCGCCTGCTTCGTCGACGTCATCCTCTCCTCGGGCGTGCACCTGGCGACGTTCGGCGCCCTGCAGGCAGGGCGCGCGCTCAACGCCGTGCTCGACGGCGAGCTGCCGGAGCGCCTCGCGCTCAACGAGTTCGAGCTGCGCTATCGGCTCGAGTTCACCCGCTTCTACCAGGGGCTGCTCGGCCTGCACGACATGAACCACGATGGCGCCACCTACCGTGACTGGCTGCGCGCCATGCTGCGCCGCACCCAGGGCGTCTTTCTCGACGACGCGCCGGCAGCACCGGCGCAGCGCCGCCGCACCTGGCAGGCGCTGGCCTGGCTGCGCAAGCAGAACGCACGGATGGTGGCGGCGACCGCGGCGCCGGCCATGGATGCCGCCTGCGCCGTGCCCGCCATCGCCGGCGAGCTGGTCGTCAGCGACGACCGCCTGCGCTTCGAGCGTGGCACCGACGAAACCGACACCACCGGAGCGCCCGATCCACGCATCGACACCCCGCTCTACGACTACGGCAAGCTGCACGCCAGCGCCGCACCCTATCTGCAGGCCTGTCCCGACGGCGTGGACGGCGCGCTGGCCCTGGTCGCGGCCGCACGCGGCCGCGGGATTCACCTGCGCGTGCGCGGCAGCGGACACACCTTCAGCGGTGCGAGCCTGCCACGCGAAGGGGAGGTGCTGGTGCGCACCAACGGCCTCGATCACTATGATTTCCATACGCCCGGCCGGCTCATCGCCGGCGCGGGTGCCATGGTCTGGGACATCCGCGATCTCGCGCGCGACCATGGCCTGGACCTGCCCGTCTACAACGGCGGTTGGGCCGGACCGACGCTCGGCGGCTACATCTGCGCGGGCGGTTTCGGCAAGAGCGGCCTGTCGGAAGATGCCGGCGGCCTGTGGGAAAACATCTACGCCGTCCGCCTCATCGACGGCCACGGCGAACTGCGCACCATCACGCGCGAGGACACTGCCTTTCCGTGGCTGTTCGGCAGCTCGGGCCAGCTCGGCCTGCTGGTCGACGCCGAGCTGCGCCTGGTGCCCTACGCCGAAGCCACGGGCGCGCCCCGCTACCCGCTGGGGGAGCGCGGCCGCGTTCCGCGCCGCCAGGTCGACGACCCGCGGGTCAACGACGTCGCCCCGCGACCGCACGACGACAAGCGGCTGTTCTGGTTCACCCTGCTGGTGTCGCCGACCCAGGAAGCCGGCGCCTGGGCGGGCCTCGAACAGCTCGTCCTCGAGCACCGCGACGTCCTCGTGCCGGACGGCGGCTGGGCCGGCCCGGAACTCGACGGCGCGCCCATCGGCTACCGCTACGTGATCCGCTTTCACCACTTCAACCCGCCGCTGGTCTACCCGCGCGCCGAGACCTTCCTGTGCATCGGCGTGATGAGCCTGCTCGCCAGCGGTGATGCCGCGAGCGATGCGCGGCTGCGCGCGATCGAACGCGATTTCGTCGCCCTCGCGCGTGCGCGGCGCCTGCGCCTGTACCTGCAGGCCGAGAACATCACCGGCCAGGTCGATCAGCGCGCCTACTATGGCCACGCGACCTGGCAACGCTTCCTCGAACTCAAG
>Ga0180436_10000355_pt1 | contig 47921 bp, 37 predicted proteins | sample SS_ome_2_FD_132434 | JGI IMG/M metagenome (GOLD analysis project Ga0180436, IMG submission 132434) | Hypersaline lake sediment archaeal communities from the Salton Sea, California, USA - SS_3_S_2 metaG | ecosystem: Environmental > Aquatic > Non-marine Saline and Alkaline > Hypersaline >...
TGGCTCGGAAAAGATGAGAATTTCATCAAGGCCGCAGCCGCCTGCTTGCCCGGGATCTACCAGCGGATGATCGACGACGACTCGTGGGAGAGACGGGTCGAGCAGAATAAGTGTCCCACCTCCGAGAAAGTGGCCTCGGCAACCGCCCGAACCGCCGCTAACCTCGGAAATGCGGACTTTTCCTTGGAAAAAGAGGCCGTCCAGTCCCGGATAGCTCTCTCCTCTATCAGGGGGTATGAGCGGCCAAATCTCAAAACCAGTTTTGAGAAGTCGGCATCAGACCAGCCCGACGCTGAAGAATTCGCGCGCGATTATTCGGTCTACAAAGTTGACGCACTTCAGCGAATTGCTGGTTTCGATCAGAATTTCCCGTTGACAGCCAGGTTAAGTGTCAGGCAGAATCACGTAATGTAGTGGTGCCGTCTGGCACGGAAACCAAAGACACTCGCAAAGGAGTGCAATTTATGAGTTCCACTCTCTCCGCCCAAGAGTCGATGGGTTCCATCGACAAGTTCATCTCCGAGGTGGGAGCCGCCGAGAAACAAGCTGGTGACAAGAGCGCCGAAGCGCACACCGAACCCGGCAGCCAGGGCGGCGCCACCGAGCACCCCGTGAAAGACGTCGACGACCGCACCGAGGTTGCCCAAGAGGGCGCCCGTTCTTCCGAGAACGAAGCGGACGTCAAAGAGGATCAGGGCAATCCTGGCGTCGACTCCACTCCCGAAGCCAAGGCAGCCGCCGATGGCAAGAGTGAAGGCGGTGCAGTTCAGACTCCCGGCAGCGCGGCGGACGATCACATGCAGATCGGCACCAACACGCAGCCCACCGGTGAAGACCCCTCGGTCGAGACCGGTTCGGCGAAGGCCGGCAAGGAAGACCCCGGCTCGGACCACCCGGCCCGAACCGATAACGACGAGCTGGACGGTCACAAGTACAGCGCCGACCAACTCGCGGAGCAGCCCCTCGAAGCACTGGCGAAGCTCGCCAGCGACATGGGCAACAACCTCTGCTCGATGTTCGCCGCCAACACCGGCGAAGAGCAGCCGCAGCAGCCCAAGCAGGCCGCCGACGAAGATCCCTTCGCCGCGCACCAGGCCGGTTGGGAACTGGCGGATCTCATCTCCGGCGATTTCGACAAGGCGGCAGCCGACGAACTCGTCCAGTCCACCCTGGAGCAAACGATCAAGGTCGCCAGCGACGACGCCGATCGTACGATCCACTTCCTCAACAACTTCTACGAAGCGCAGCACCAAGCTGCGATGCAGAAGGCTGCCGAGGGAGAGGAAGGTGCCCCGCCGATGGAAGATCCAGCGGCAGAGATGGGCGCCCCGCCGGCAGGCGGCATGCCTCCCATGGGCGGCGGCGGTGAGGAGGAAATGCTCGGAGCCCTCGGCGGAGCGGAAGCACCCGCAGAAGCCCCCGCAGGCGGTGAAGAGATGATGGGTGAAGGCGGCGCCGAAGCCGACGAACTCGCCCAACTGCTCCAGGGCCTCGGCATTACCGAGGAAGAACTCATGGCAGCCATGGCCGAAGAAGAGGGCGGTGGCGGTCTGGGTGCCCCCGGTGGCGGTGAAATGCCCCCGGAAGGTGCCGAAGGTATGGAAGTTGAAGCTGCCGACGCCGGCAAAATCAACAAGGAAGCACGGGACTACGTCAAGGAGCTGATCGCGAGATCTCGCACACCTCGGCGGTAGTCCAGGGTCTCTACGTTGCTTCAAACGCAATCGACTCAAGGAGGAGATTCTAAATGAATCCCGTTGATCCGAAACTTGCAAACGCTGCATTGAATACCGTCGCCGTCTACTCGGCCTTGACCAAGAAGGCCCTCGACGAGGTATCAACGCATCGGGAGGCGCAGGAGAAGGCCGCATCCGTGCGACCGGAACTTCTGAACCTCATGCTCGAAACGGGCGCTGTCACCGATGAGCAAAAGGAAGCCGCAGACGCGATGCTTGGTTCCCACGCCGAGACCTTGGGCCTGCTGAAATCCGCGCTCACCAAGATGGCAGAGTTCAAAACCCAGATCGAGAAACAGGCCAGCGAACTTGGTCGGCCTGATGACGACACAAGCTTGGGTGGTGCCCCCGGGGACTACGACAGCCTAAGCGACGGTTACGTGGGACGAAAAACTTCACAGAAGAAGGCTTCGGACGAGGCAATCCTCTCCGTGTTGCAGCCCCCGGGCACGTAGCACAAGGAAATCCCTTGGCCTTTTCTAAATCCGTAATCAAGGAGGATAGTCAAGATGGCCGCACCACGGCAAATGACTGCGAATACCCTCAACGCTTTGAAGGGTTGGCCGCAACCTGCTGCGGTGGATTTCCACACGGAGTTCGCCGACACAATTACCGACGTGGTTCTCGCAGGTTCGGTAGTTCACCTCAACAGTTCCGGCAACTACGAGTTGGGCGTGGGCACGGACAGCGTCATGCCGCTGTTCCTGTTCAACAACTCGGACGATCCGGACGTCGTGAACGAAGGTGGCGATCCTGCCACCGAAAAAGGAGTCTGGGTTGCGATCAGCCCCACGGGCCAGGCAATGGCTCTCGTGGCGGTCGGGGCCTACGAGCTGGTCTCGACGGCTTACGTCGACGGCGACTACGAGCCGAACGATCCGCTCACCAGCGACAAGACCGGCGGTGACGCCGGCAAACTGAAGGTCGGTACGTTGTATACCGACATGGTCGTCGGCATCGTCTCCCGAGGCGAAGTCGACAACGGCTACGGCCACAACGCAGTGGCCTTCTGGCCGTTCCCCGTCTTCCCGACGCCGTAAGGCTGAGGGTCGCGGTTTTGACGTCCTGTAAAGGATTTTGACGTCCTGGCAGGGATGAATAACAAACACGCACAAGGAGGTTATACTTCGATGGAAGCTGCAATCACCCAAGAGGAATCCAAACTCCTCAACGAGGCGATTTTCGAGAAGCTTTCCTCCCGCGACCCCGTGCTGGAGAAGCAAGCCGTCGACGCGGTCAACGACTTCACCAGAACGAAGATGCGGGAAGATGGCTTTTTCCGCCGGATCATGCCGCCAATTCCGATCAGCAACGACGAATTGGACAGGCAGGTCGATACGGACAAGCCCGTCAAGGTCGTGGACAAAGAGCCGGAGTCGCCCGCTGCGATTTCGATTCCGTTCGCCACCCTGCCGGTCAACCTCTACATTCGCGGTCCCCGTTACCGCGTGATGTTCGACAGAATCGTGACGCCACGCTTCACGAAGGACGTCGACGAGCTGAGGACCTGGATCATGGACATCCGGCAGGTGTTGTCGGACAACGCGATCAAGGACATGCTCGCGGAGGAAGACGGCAAGTTCATCCGCGCGGTCAACTCCGCGTTGGTCGGACCTGGCCTGACCGTGCCCACCTCGGGCGTCGTACAGCACGAAGTGATCGCCGGTGGTATCACCCGCGACACGCTGTGGGACAGCTTGAAAGTGATGCCCAACACGCCCAGTAACCTTGAGGTTCACTGCGTGCTGTTGAACAACATCACGATCAAGGAAGTCGCGAAGTTCAGCCGGAACGAGATGGGCGGTGACTTGAGCGCCGACATCATGCGGAACGGTTGGACTCTGCAAGAGTTCATGGGCATCAAATGGATCATTACCATTAAAAAAGGTCTTGTTCCGACAAATACGATGTACCATTTTGCTGATCCCAAGTTCATCGGCAAATCGTATGTTTTGGAAGACACCACCATGTATATCCGCCGCGAGGCGTACATGCTGGAGTTCTTCGCGTACGAGACGATGGGCGGCACGATCGGTCACACGTCCGGACTCGCGCGGGTCGACTTCCAATAGTCGATAGCAATACAGAAATGGTGGGGCTCTGGTCCTGATGATCGGAGCCTTCATTTCAAAACCACTTTTGAGATTCGTTTTACTGTACTGACAACGGAGGTCGACAAGATGGCCCAATCAGCCTTCCCGGGACCGTACACCGATCCCAATATCACGACACGAGGTCCTTACGACCAAGAGTCGACGGCAGTCGATCCCAAACCCAATCGTAACGACCTCGGTCGTACGAAAGTCTACGACGTCGAAGGCACGAACCAAGATCCTGGCGATCAAGGTGCTGTTCCGCCGGCGCACGCAGGCATGGTAACCTGGGTCATTGGCCGCGACCGTTATGCGAATGACGGCTCACCCGGCCAGGAGTACCTGGAAAACCAGGGATAGCGACAACCGTCAACCAATAAAACCGTAACGAGGTAACGCCAGATGAGCGATACACAGCAAGAAGGCAACGCCGGAGTCCTCCCCGATCCGGAGACTGCCTATCAGAACGTGTTCGACGGCGTCCACAGCCAGGTCTTCTTCAACAAGCTCGCCGCCGCCGGCATCGAGCCTGAGACGGAGAAGGAAGCTCAGGATCTCCTGATGCTTGCAGGCCGGCTGAGGACCGTCGAGGCTGCTGAGAAGCAGGCCGGGGACGGCGAGGGACGCTTTGGTGGTGCCCTCACGGCCCTGGACAGTGTTCTCGGGGAAACTGGAATGGATGGCCAAATCAAACAGGCCGCAGCTCAGGAAGAAGCGATCGCGATCAAGCAAGCCGCAGCAGCGGTGATGCAGGACCCGACGATCTACAACTCCGTCCTGTCGCTGAAGGCTCACGAGGCCGCCGCCATTGCTGAGCAATTCGGAGGTCAACCGACCGAGTAGGTAGTTCGCTACCTGCCCGCCTGGTAGACCCATTACCAAGGAGGATAAGCCATGCCGACTTACGATACAGCGTGCCTGTACTCGACAGTCAAAAATACTTCCGGCCAGCGGAAGAAATTCGGTTTCCTCCCGCCGCACGGACGAGAGCTGGACGTCGACGAAGAGTTCACCATCTACGGTGACGCCCGGGAAGCTGTCCTCCGATTCGAGCGGGTTACTGACCGAAGACAAATCATGGCGTTTGAAGCCGCTATCGAGCGGGGTGACATCAAAATCATCCAAACGCCGTCGCCAGTTCTTCAAGACGTGGACACGGGCGAGTCGAAAATACTCGAATTGGACGGCGGCGTGCTGTCCGCCGTGGACCCGTGCTGGGAAGAAAGCGTTAGCGTATAACGCCTTTCTGCTACCGAAGGCAACGAGGCAGGTCAGATTCGTCTGGCCTGTCTCTTTTCATGCGCATATACTGGGGCCATGGGTCGACTCAACAAACAGCAGATTGAAGGAATCGTGGCACGGCATGAGTTCTGGAAGCCCTCGGGAACCCCGAGCGGAGTCCAGACTCCGGCGTTGATCGAGACGTGCGTCGAGACCGGCACCGGTCGAGGTGAGCAGCTACGTGTGCTGGCCGGCTGCTTCGAGAATGTCACGGGGGTCGAGCTGAACGACTTCAACTTCGCCTGCTCCTGCGAGGCCGTGAGCGACTTCCCCTGCGTTGAGGTTATCCGAGGCGACTCCAGCGAGGCGCTGGTTGACCTGTGCGAAGATTGGCTCGAAGAACCGGTCTTCTTCTTTCTCGATGCTCACTACTGCCACCCTCCGGAATGGGAAGACCATCCGCTTGAGAAGTCGGAGTTTCCATTGTGGAAGGAGCTGCAACTCATCAAGGATCGTGACCAGTGCGACATCGTCGCCGTCGACGACGTCCACACTTTCGGTCGGGTCAGGGACGACTTGAAGTTCACACCCGATGCGGTTGAATGGGAAGGTGTAACAACCAAGACCCTCACCGAGTTCTTCGGTGACCGTGTCGTGTGTACGGAACGTATCAAAGACGCCTTTGTAATCTGGCTAAAGGGAACATGCTCTCGATCATCACACCTACCCATCACCCTACTTGGTTGATGCAGACCTACCATTCCATTCGTCACCAAACTCACAAGGACTGGGAGTGGGTGTTAGTTCCCAACGGCAAGGAAGGGGCCGTGCCCGACGAGATCCGCAAGGACCGCCGAGTCCGGGTCATCACCGGCGCCGAGAGTCTCAGCAACGTCGGGGCCTTGAAGCGGTTCGCCTGCGACAACGCCAAGGGTGATGCGTTCATCGAGCTGGATCACGACGATCTCCTCATGCCTGGCGAGTCCCTGGCCGTCATCGACAAGCACATCAAGGAGGGGGCCGGCTTCGTCTACTCGGACGCGGCGTGCTTCAAGAACGACAACCTACGAACGCAGCACTACGCCACGGGCCACGGTTGGGCCTTCTACCCGGTGTGGGTCTATGGGCGGAAGCTCGACGCCAGCCAGACGTTCCCCGTGTCGCCTCGAAGCATGTGCGAGGTCTACTACGCCCCGGACCACGTCAGGGTGTGGGAGCGGGAAGCCTACTACAAGGCCGGCGGCCACGACCCGAAGATGTCCGTTGGCGACGACCACGACCTGATGTGTCGGACCTACCTGACAGGCCGCGAGTTCAAGTACACGGGGCAGTGCAACTATCTCTACCGCTTCCACCAGACCAACACGTACCGCGCGAGACAGGCCGAGCTGCAACCCCAGGTCGCCAAGAACCGCATCAAGTACACGAGCGACCTGATCCGTGAGTGGTGCCGGCGGAACGGCCTGACCGTCGCTCACGTCGACGATCGGTTCGACTGGTACGACAACCATTTGCCAGGCGTGGAGACCGGCCAGAAGGTCGGAGCGATCATCTGCGATTACCTTTTACAGTTCTGTCCACCGCAGCAGGTGATGCACTTTATGAATCTCTGCTGGGACAACTTGATCCCTGGCGGTTACCTCGAACTTCGGGTGCCGACAACCGCCGGGAACGCTGCTACGCTCCACCATCATGCAAAATCTCAACACCACCCGACAAGCTTCCTGCCCTACTGCGACTCGCGTTTGAAGCAACATCCGCAACAAAGGTGTCGGTTCCAGTTCATTCAGTCGTATGATCTCTACAAAGACGACTTCCACAAAAAGTACGATCTGAAGTACACTACAATTCAGATGGCAGCGCTGAAAGGACAGCGGCACCCAGGGAAGCAGTGTATCTAAGGAGGGAACGATGGCCGAGGTTATCAGCCCGGAGATCCCCAATGTCGAGGATTGCCCGGCGCTCTCGCGTACCCCCGTTTACGTCGTCCCAGGCGGCGAGAATCCGATCATTGAGCACCCGTTCAAGGACAAGGACGGGAACCCGCTCAACTTCTGCCACCTGTGGCCGTGCGACTCCGAGGACTCCCAATCCGCCGGCGACGTGACCGGCAGCACCTTCATGCGGATGAAGGAGGTTGTCTCGCCGGCCCACCCGTGCCACAACCCGGTCGTCGAGGTCGAGGGCGAGATGGTCAACCCGGAGACGGGCACGGCCCACTACGGCCCGCTCGACAACTACCACACCGATCGGCCAGGCGTCTACGAGCTGTCCTTCGCCGTCAAGGACGGGGACACGATCGTCGCGACCGACATGAGCTTGATGTGGATCGAGCGGAGCTTGTTCGTCGACCCGATGGTTGACGACACGTTCCACAAGGGACCCCCGGGCGTGCAGAACCTCCGCATGGCCTTGCTCGACTTCCCGGAGTCCAACCTCCTGCTCGACGACTACGAGTTCAAGATCGACCAGCTCATGCACGCACTGACCTGGCCGGTGACGACCTGGAACAGCACGCCACCGCCGCTGCGGCCCGCGCTCGACACCAGGGACTTCCCGTTCCGCAACGAGTGGACCCAGGCGACCTGCGGCATCCTGTTCCGGCACGCGGCTCACGGCTATCGCCGAAACCACCTGCCGTACAGCGCCGGCGGCGTGAGCGTTGACGACCACAACAAGGAAACACAGTACCTTCAAGCGAGCGAGCTGGTGCTCAGCGAGTACAAGGACTTCGTCCGGTACAAGAAGCTGGAGATCAACACGTCTCTCTGCACCGGCAGCGTCAACTCGATCTACGGTGGACTGTTCAGATAAGGAAGCATCATGTCAAACGGATTTGACCCGCCAGTCCCAGCGGACTGCCAAGATCCGTGTCCGAACGACTGTGACTCGGTCTTCGAGCGGGTCCACGTTAGCTACCTGATCCGTGGCGGCACCCGGGTCGTGTGGGACGTGCTGCCTAACTTCGACGGCCCGCTGCCATGGACGTTCCAGCTCCAGGTAGGCGAGACAGGCAACCCTCTTGCAGACGACTGGGAGAACGTCGGCTTGCCGATGGACAACGTCTTCTATGCGGTCGACGGCGAGCAGAGAGTGTGGGGCAAGACGAACCTGACTCACTACCGCGTCTTGCTCACCGACGCCGAGGGAACCGAATACTACTCCGACCCCGTCGACGGCATGGGAGTGCTGAGCCGCCGCGACTGGCGGATCGCCAAGGAGATCATCCGCAAGGAGAGAGTGCGGTTCGGCCTGGCAGCTCCGCGCGGCTACCTCTTGAAGCACCGGGTCACCGGGCTGCCCTGCACACAGTGTACCGAGTGGCAGACCGAGGAGGTCACCGACCCCGACTGCCCCGAGTGCCGAGGCACCGGCATCCAGTGCGGCTACTACTACCCGATCGGTTGCGTCTGGGCTGACCTTCAACCGAAGACCAGGCGGGCTCACATCGACAACTCAGCGGCGAGGGGAACAACCGACGACATCGTCATCTCTGGCCGCATGCTGATGCTGCCGTTGCTGGACTCGTACGACGTGTGGGTCAACGCGAAGACCGACGACCGCTACTACCTCCACAAGATCCAGCACGTCGCGGAGATCCGGGGCATCCCCCTGATCGCCAACGTCGAGCTGCGGCCAGCGCCGTTCACCGACATCATTTACTCCGTAGAGATCCCCGAGCAGCTCCGTGAGCTGGAAGGTGTCTGATGCCCCATATTCCCAAGCTTGCCGCGATGACCGGGGTCCGGAAGGAGCTGACCCATATCCCCAAGGCCCGCAAGCCGATCAACCAGCCCCACGTACCCGTGCCGTACCAGGGGGCCTACAAGCACGAGGACCCGATTGGATACCGGGGCCAGGAGCCCCAGTTTGGACACTCGCTGAGCATCCGGAACTGGCAAGGACCGAGCCCAGACCGCGTTTTCCAGCAGTTATACGACAAGGATGCCGAAATAGATGAGTTCACACGAGAATTGGTGTCAGACGACCCCAGTACCCCCTAAGGGTGACGACGACATCCTCGGTATCCCAGCCCTGTGTGAGATGGGCTGGCGTCCGATTATGATTACGGGGTTCCTGCGGGACTGGATGATCCGGCATTTTGCCACGCCGTTGACCATCGAGACTCCGGATCTGCGCAAATACGTCTGGAGCAATGACGAGCGCACGGGTATACTCATTGAGAGCGTACACCGATGGAAGGACGACCTTATCGAGAAGCGTCCAGCCATCCTGATAAAGAGGAACCCTTACGCTGGTAAAAGAGTCGCGATCAATGATCTTAGCGGCGGAATCGGACGGACTGCTGACAAACAATACGAGCAACACACGGTGCTCTGGGTTGGAAGTCACACTCTGTTCTGCATCCACGGGACGGGTGCAAGCACCGATATTCTCGCAACGGAGGTACAAAGGGAGCTGACAGAGTTCTCCCCCAAGGTGCGAGAATATCTGCGAATGTTGAAGTTCGCGGTAACTGAAGTCGGACCTATCAGTGAGGTCGAAGAAGCGACCGAGAATTATGTGGTGCCAGTTACGGTCGCCTGGGCTTACCAGGAAACTTGGCGCCTGAGGCTGGAAGCCCTGCCTCTTCGACGTATCCCGTTGACCACTCTCCTCGACTGCGAGGATTGGGACGACAGGATTCCTTATTACCCACTCAACACAACATAGGGAATGGAGGCCATCTCAGATGCCTACTTATGTACTTCCCCAAGTTCTGGTCTTCCAGGACTTCGCCATTGCTCCCTCTGTCGTAGCCAACCCGATGCGAGCCCACATCGCTGGGCCGCATGCGTACCTCGTCCGGTACGATGACGAAGACGAACGAGAGTTCGGTCGTCTCGGCTACTACGACCGAGTCATCGACACACCTTACCTGTGGCCCACCCGACCCGCCGGAGCGCAGGTCGACTACGACTACACGAAGGTCTGGATCAAAGACGCGCTGCTGTTCTACTTCGAGGACCCGCTCAGCGCCGGAAGCGCGATCACCAAGCTCGCCGGGTACAACAACCGTATCCGGAGCGACACGGTCAACTTCAAGACCAACGGGATCTACGCCCGCGATGCCGACTTCTATGACCGAGACGTCCAGCTCGGCGACACGGTCGAAGTTCGCTTCCAGGTCCCGGGTGACGACCCCGACGTTTTGTGGACCTACGTCAAGGATGTCGTCGGCGACGAAGTTGCCGCCGTCATCGGCGCCGCGACGAAGGATTCCAGCAACGCCACCACGCAGGTCGAGTCCGACGAGATCACCAAGATCGCCGGCGTCGATAACTGTGTGACGCTCACCGCCGACACCACCGCCTACGACGGGCTGGAGGACGGGTACATCTCCGAGACGTACCGCATCATCGTTCTCGAAAGCTCGATCAACGGTGTCTACAGTACGGCCCGTATCCGTATCGTCTCGGCCAGCGGCCAGGACGACGTGCTCGAAATCAATCCGAACGACAGCGGCATTCCGACCACCATCGGCGGTCGCGGTCTGACGATCACCTTCGGGGACGACGACACGGCAGCTTGCTCGCAGTCCGCTGACAACGACGACGCCTCCTACAACGACCTGGTCGCTGGGCAGGAATGGCAAGTCGTGGTCAACCAGGCGTTCACCGCGCCGGAGCCCACCGAGGGCGGGACCTACAGCGAGGACAACAGCACGACCTACATCGTCGAGGTCACCAACGGCGGCCTCTGGGCCGACAGTCCTGCCGTCTCGGTCACCACGACCAACGGTATCGACCTGTCCGGACCCACGACGGTCACCGGAGCGTCGACGGCGATCCCGGTCGGCAGCTACGGAGTCGAGATCGAGTTCACTGGTGACGGTCTCCGAAAGGGCGATCGTTACTACATCGAGGTCACGGGAGCCTCGGAGGGTCCGATGCGGACGCTCGAACTCGCCCACAACCTCCCGACGACCTTGCCCTCGGGCTCGGAGGTCGGCCTGCGGCTCTACATCCGCAAGCCGGACTTGCAGGTGCCGGAGAACAAGGAAGGTTTTGCTCCCCAGGTCAACTGGGAACAGAGCGAGACCGAGATCACCATCAACTCGGCGATCATCGCCTACGACGAAACGTGGACCGACGAGGGCGTACCGCTCCCGATGGACGTCTACTCGGAAGAGGAGGTCGGCTATGGCCTCGTCTACGTCGAGTACCGTGCGTGGGAAGCCTCGCTCTGCTACGAGGTCGGCACGATCTACGACGTGGGTACGATCAACGACGACATCCCCGGTGCTCTGCACCCCGACAACCCGTTGAAGTGGGGCGTCTTCAAGGCGCTCAGCAACAGCAACGGGACCGAGGTGAAGTACACCGCCGTCTGCGAACCGGACGAACCGGAGAGTTGGGCGGACGTGCTGGAGCTGCTGCTCGGACGGGACGACGTCTACGGCCTGGTGCCGCTGACCCGCAACCGGATCGTGCAGGACCTCTACGCGGCCCACGTCGATGCCATGTCGACGCCGGAGCAAGGTCTGTGGCGTGTCACCTGGTTCAGCCTGGAAGGCATGCCGGAGATCCCGATCGTCCACGCCGGCAGCGAGATCCCTGGATACGTCGAAGCGACGACGAGCGACGGGGACGAGTGCCTCTGCACGTTCGAGGATGACACGCTCACCTCGGGCACGCAGTACACCATCATGCGGAACCCCGCCGGCAACGGCGACTTCCTCGACAACGAGGTTCGGCCCGGCGATGTTGTCCGGTCACTCTATGCGGGTGACGGCTTCGGCAACTGGACCTGGCAGGAGTTCATCGTCGACGAGGTCCAGTCCCAGGACCAGATCCGGTTGATGACCGGACCTTCGGCGCCGATCACCGTCGCGCAGAAGGTTGAGATCTGGCGGAACCTCTCGGCGACCGAAGAGGCCACCGAGATCGGCAAGGACGCAGGTGCCTGGTCGAACCGCCGTATCCGTGCCGTCTGGCCCGACCGGATCGACTCCGGTGGAACGATCCAGGAAGGTTACCACCTGGCCGCAGCGTTGTCCGGGCTCTCGTCCGGCATCCTGCCCCACCAGGGCATGACCCGCCTGGAAGTCGCCGGCTTCAGTGACGTGCCTCGCACGACGCGGAAGTTCAACCGCCCGCAGCTCGACCTCATGGCGCTCGCCGGCGTGTGGATCGTCACCCAGGAGCTTTCCGTCACGAGCGGAACGCTGGGCAAGATCTACAACCGTCACGCCTTGACCACGGGCGACTACAACGACATCAACGAGCGGGAAGAGATGCTCACGCGGAACGTGGACAACATCTCCTACCGGTTCAAGGACTCGTTCGAGCCGTACATCGGCGTGACGAACGTGACCCCGTCGATGGTGGAGTTGATTCGCTCCGAGATGCAGATCCTCATCGAAGCGTTGAAGCGGGAACGCGCAACGGTTCAGTTGGGAGGTCAGCTCATCGAGGGCACGATCGTCCGCCTCGCACCGCACCTCACGATCCGGGACCGCATCGTCGCGGTCATCGACATCCTGGTGCCGTATGCGTTGAACAACCTGGAGATCCACCTGGTGATCTCGTAAGGAGGAAGGCCCAATCGGGGCGGGTAACCCCCGCCCCATCCTCATCCAACAAAACGTCCTACGGCTGGGCAGCCGTATGATTCACAAGGAGGTTTATAACCATGGCAGAAGCAAAACCGATGTTTGGCCGCGAAAAGACGGCAATCGGCGGCGTTTTCACGTCCGACAAAGCCAAGCTCCAGTTCGGTCAGTGCCCCGATGGCACCGTCACCGGCGTCCTGGTGCAGGGCTTCAACTTCACCTACTCCCAGCAGATCACTCGTCTCTACGAGATCGGCACCGACGGCGCCGACAACACGAAGATCTACTACGTGGGAGGCCGGACCCAAGGTGCGGCACAGTTCAACCGGGTCATCGGACCCAATGCGTCGATCGTTGACATGTACGCCTGCTACGGCAACGTCTGCCGTGCTTGCGGTAACCACATTACTCTCCAGCTCACCGAGACCGACTGCTCGGACGGCATCGCGGAGGAATGTGATGAGCTTGGTAATTCCGGCGGAGTAGACTATGTTCTACGGTACGCCGTGATTACCCAGGTTGGCGTTTCGCTAACCGCTCAGGACATGATTATCAACGAGACCGTTCAGCTCATGTTCTCGGGTCTGACCTACCAGCAGACCTTCTAAGCTGAACTTCAAAACTACTTTTGAGGTTGGCCCGGAACTTTCCGGGCCAGCCTCCGGGCTTTGACCCACTAAACGCACCGAAAGGTGAGACATGTCTACAGGACCCACCGATCTGGGCCACCGTGGTCAAACCACAGGTGGCTTGGAGCAGAAGGCCGATCCGCAAACTGCTAAAACTGCTAAGCAGGTCAACGAGCTTGACCCGACGTCGAACGTCACAACTTCAGTAGGTGACGTCTACCGGGCGATGCACGATGCCATCCAGCGGTTCGCCTACAACAATCCCCTACAGATCGGCCACGTCGTCCAGGCCATCCCGTACCTCAACTGGTACAAGGTCCAGGTAGGGCTGTCCGACACCTTCATCGGCTGTCGGGCCATGACCGACGCCAGCTTGCTGCCCATGGGCGTGCGAAGCACCGGCGTCGTTCCTCCCAACTCTTCCGTGCTGGTCTTCCGTCCGCCAGGCGATCCAACGGTCGGCATTATCATTGGTGTAGTCCCGATGGACATCGCCCACGGGAAGCACTTGAAACCGGACTGGGTGCAGCAGGGATCGAACTGCGGCTTCTACCGGGACAAGGCACACACCTACGCCCTTCAGAATCTCTACCGCGAGGGCGGCATTCGCGATCACTCGCACCACCGGCCATCCGATATGGAATGCTGGGAGTGGGGGCGGTTCTCTGAGACGGGCGTCGGCTTCATGGTCGACATGTTCCAGACGCTCATCCGAGTCAACGAGTGCTGCGGCCTGTTCCTCAACTACTTCGACAGCTACACACGCCTCGCCGGCTTGAACATGGACATCCAGACGATGCCGTGGAACGTCAAGCTGCGCGATGACGAGGGCGAGTGCCAGATCATCGCCGGCCAGGCTGCCTATCCCTGGGAGGCCATGGGTCTCTACAAGGAAGGTGAGGAGTGGACGAAGGAGTATCCGCCCGACCCGGTGATGACCAAGCTGCCCTATGCCAGGGTCGACGTGATCGAAGGCAACGAGGACATGCACCCGTTCTATCGGGTGTGCGACTACGGCGGCTACCTCGGCCAGGGCATCCAGCGGTTCGTTGCAGCTCCTCCGCAGGACTTCGGCATCCGCTACTTCAAGAACGAGGACAAGGATCGCGGCCTGTTCCACGAGCACATCGCGCTGACTGGTGCCTACACCATGCGAAGTGCGAAGAGCGTCGTCATCGCCAAGCGGGTGATGATCCCCGTCCCGAAGCGGATGAAGCTGGCTGAAGACCAGAAGTCCGGGGACGACGCAGAGAAGGACAACTACAAGTTCAGCTCGCAGTACGGCAGCGGTGCCGAGCACAAGATCAAGGACGTCCAGGTCACCGGCACCGAGAAGCACATCCTCAAGGTCGTCGGCGTGCAAGACTTGCTGGCGTACCATTACAACTGGAGCGGCCTGCATCCGTTCCACTATCACGAGAACGACTACAAGCTCTGGGAAGAGAGCGAGTGCGAGCCGTTCGACAGTGCCCAGGACAACTTGAACTTCGGTGAGTTGGAGAACCAGGAGTTCATGTCCTACCCCGACCCGAAGCAGATCAAGATCGACCACCGCTACGGCGACGTCGACTACTTCCAACGGGAAGCCTTCTTCGTGATCCACGACGACGGCGGCGTCCAGCTCGGCTGCGGGTACGGTGCCCAGCTCCTCATGTCCGGGGGTACTCTCCAGATGGACTGCCCCGGCGGGATCAAGATGCTGCCAGGCAAGAACTTCGTCGTGATGAGCCGCGACATCATCCTGCGAGCCAACAACTCGGTCGACGTGTCGGCCAACGAGGGTGAGTGCCGGTTCAAGTCCGAGAAGAACATGCAGTTCCTCGCAGCTAACGGCGGGGAGGGTGGCATGCTGTTCGACTGTCGGTCGGAAGGAGGAGCCCAGATCTACAAGGACCTATACGGTGAGGACGTCATCGCTTCGGGTATCGTGATGCTGGCTCCGAAGAGCGAGGTCGGTGCGCTGGCCAAGGACATCTACCTGCGGACGGGTGCCACCGGGGACGAGGAGGACCGAGGCGACATCACCATCGACGCCTCGAAGGGTTTCAAGGCCGTCAACCTATACGGTCAGAAGATCAACGCTTTCGTCTACGACGCGATCGACGTCTGGCATCAGCCGCAGGACGAGGAAGCCAACATCATACAGAGCCACCGCTTCTCCAGGTACTCGTCGATCATCGGCGGCCAGGTCATTATGGAGAAGGACGTCACGATCTACGACGGCAACCTGAGTGTCGGCAACAGCATCCTGGTCAACAACAGCATCATTGCTGCCAACAACATCATCGCGGGAGAGAAGCTGTCACAGAAGGACAGCATCTTCGTCGGGCCGCACGACGGGCTCGACACAGACTTCGAGACTGTCTTTGAAACTGCCGAGCAGTCGCACCAGGGCCACAAGGAGGCAGGAGAGGGAGCGTTCAACGGCTACATCGTCGCGAGGTGGTACAGCCAGAACATGCTCGGCAACGAAGACACGGTCGAGCCGATGGGCTTCAGTTACCGAGATCCTCCGGGCTCGCCTGGCTCCCAGTACAAAGTCGACGGCTTCAAGATGATCGAGCCTCGGTGGCAGCAGATGGTGCGACTGGGGACAGGCACCGGCGGTATCCCGTGGCAAGAGAATCCGGTTATCTACCAGGGCGAGCAGCTCTTTCCGTGGCCTGGACGGGCCAAGTGGCAAGAGGAGGACTCGTACTGGTACTACAAAGAGAATACGATGTACGATGCGTCGGCTGGTCACTCGAAGGATCGAGGAGAGGACTACGAAGATCCCAAGCTCGGAGAGTGGGGACAAAAAACGCTTGAAGGTGAATTTCTAACTATCATCTGAAGGAGATCGTTGTGGCAAAAGAAGTGGATCTTACAAGGCTCAAGAACAGGGTGGTGCCGCAGAACCCGGCAGCGCCGCAGAAGCAGTCGAAGCCTGACCCCTCAGGCATGAGGGCTGCCCCGCCGCAGGGAAGCGAGCCAGTCAACGCCATGCCCATGGCCCCCGGACAGATCGCAGTCGGATCGTCGGGCAGGCCGGCGCTGACGGACGCCGAGATGGCCGGGCTCAAAGCGATGGGCTGGAAAGAAGGGGACCCGATCCCTCGGCAGATCCCGGAGGACATCCAGCGAGCCGCTACGGCGATCGCCGCCGACGCCGACCAGGTCCCCGACTACAGCGGCGTGAAGATGGACATCGCGGAGACGGTTGACATCTCGTCACTCCCGCCCAGCGAGCAGGCCGCCGCGATGGAGAAGGTCGCCGAGGCCAGCAAGGCGTTGAGCGAGGCAGGACCGACCGGCCCGGTGTCGCACCTGAGCGACGTGCTGTCCCAGCAGCCAGCCGCTACCAAGGAGATCGACGCACCGTCCATCGCCAGCCAGGCGATTCCGAACTGGAAGCCGCCCAACCAGCCGGACTACCAGCCCACCGTGCCAAACCCGCAGGCCCAGCAGTCTCAGGGCATAGCCCCACAGTTCCAACCACCGCCGCAAGAGCATAGCGGGCAGGTCGAGGTGGACATGCCCGTGCGTGCCGAGGAGCCAGCACCGACCCAACCTCAGCCGCAGCCGGCGCCACAACCGCAGGCCGCCGCACCGCAGCCCGAGCCAGCACCGAAGCCCCAGGCACCGCCGGAGCTGGAACCGGACACGGGTGCCGAAGCTCCGCTGGCTAACTGCCCGCACTGCGAGTGGCCGCTCGACCAGCCGCAAGACGCCGAGCCCAGCTACGGAGAGAAGCAGGCGTTCATCCAGTCGGTGCTCGGGCAGAAGCCGTTCCTCAAAGAGTACGAGATGCTGGGCGGTCAGCTCCGGGTGCAGTTCCGAACGCTTACGACCCGCGAGGTCGACACGATCTACAAGCAGGTCGGCTACGAGTGGGAGAAGCAGCCAGGCTGGAGCCGGGTGGACTACTGGGAACGAATCAATCGCTACCGCCTCTACCTGCAAACCATGGCCCTGCGATCGGCAGACGGGCAAATCGCCCACGAGCTGCCGGACGGGCTCAACGAGGAGGCCAACCCGAACGCGGAGGCGTACTGGAGGCTGCCGGCCCCGGAAGATGTTCGCGCGACTGCGTTGCCGGCGATTGAAGACTACTTTCTCGCGGAGGTGTTCCGGTCTGAGACGGTCAACCGCACCGTAAACAACATGTGCGCTCAATTCAACAGGCTTGTTGGCAAGCTGGAAGGAGTTATCGACAACTCGGATTTTTGGAGTCGGACAGAGGAGCAGTCCTAACGGTGCGCGCAGCCATTCGCGGAGTCATCGACTTCCGCGAGGCGAAGCTAACCGATCCAAACTGGTGGAAGCGATGCCGGATGCTCCTCAACGGCCTCGCAAGGGAGGACGATCAGCAACTCCATCGTGGCGTGCTGGACTACCACCTTGCATTGGTCGCCAACTCGGGCCTGACGGAGGATTCGTTCAAGACAGCACAAGAGAACGCTCGCAACGCCTTCTACGACATACTTGGATCGCTGCGACCGTGGGAGGGAGCGTCGGCTGCCGACAGGAAGAGAAGAGAGATCGAGGATCTGCGGCAAGCATACATCAAGGAGTTCGGCGACCCGTCGACGCCGGAGTTCAAAGCTGCGAGAGCAGAAGAGCTAAGAAAATTCCACGAGCACCGAAACAAACTGATAGCCGAGTACAAGGACGATTGGACACTGTTGCAGGAGCGGATTCAACAGTACAAGCAGGACATCAAACGACGCTCGCAGGAGCTTGCCAGGCGTAGGCAGCTCCGGGGCGGGCAAGGACGCGGGTAATGTCAGACGGACGGCTACTCAACCAACTCTCCCAAGGCCACGCACCGATGGTGTCTGGCCGCCCGCATGTTCCCATCACAGGGCTCGAAGGTTTCCCCGGCATGCAGTCCGGCGGTGCCATGGGGATGCTCGCCCAGTTCGTTCTCGGCCCGATGATTCAGAAGATGATGGGCAACGCCGGCTTCATGCCCATCCTGGGTCACGACCAGAACACGTACGACGTGATGCGGAACTTGCAGTTCACGCAGCACCAGCAAGCAGTGATGCGAGACGCTGCCGAGCTGGATCGCGAGAACTTCCAACGCACGTTCCGAGGTATCGCCGCCATGACCGGCACGCCTTGGGGCTCCCAGCAACGACGGGCCGCCGGCCAGCTTGCCGACATCGGGCAGATGATGGCCCCGATGATGGCTCAGGTTGCACCGGAGCTGCTCGACCAGCTTGCGGGCATGCGAGGCTCCGCTACCGTCATGGCCAACCGGATGCTGCTGGGAGGTCGCTATCGACTGGACCCGGCGACAGGGCTGTACGGTCAGACGCCCGAGTCGGTCGGTGCGATGCAGGAGAGGATCTACAGCGACCTGTTTGAGTCCGGCAACCTGGCACAGATGAGAGGTATCAGCGCCGGCCAGCTCGGAACCATGTACGACGAGCTTTCCCGCCGAGGCCGGATCGCTGGACCGCAGATGCCAGTCGGCTACCAGACCTTGCGAGCAACCAACGAACTCGCACGCGAGACGCCGGAGAGGTTCCGGGAGATCGCACAGCGTGCTGGCATCACCGACATGCCGGAGGATCTCACCAAGCTGACTGCCGGCCAGCTCGATCAGCTCCGGGGACAGCCCGAGGTTGCCGATCGCCTGCGTGCGTTCGATGCCGACCGTGTGAAGCGATCGCTAACGTCGTACGTTGACGCCCTGTCGACCATGCGGGAGATCTTCGGAGACATGGGGCAGCCCAACGCCCCGATCCAGAAGCTCATCCAGGGGCTCGAAGCCCTGACGCAAGGCGCCGGCGCCCAGCTCGACCCGGGCCGCCTCAACATGATCGCGAGGACGACCCACCAGCTTGCCAGGCAGTCCGGCATGTCGGTCGACCAGATCCTCGCTGTCCAGCAGCACGCCGCCGGCCGCGCGGAGCAGTTGGGCATCAGCCGCATCCACGGAATCCAGGCGGCACAGGGGTCAGCAGCGTGGGGCCAGGCGTTCCGTGCGATGGGCGGGTCCGCCGTACCGGCGTGGGGCCGCTTCAACGCCGAGCAGATGTCGCAGCTCGATACGAACCTCCGAGTCCAGGCGGCCTCATCCAACCAGTCGAACCGGCTGGCCCTCCTCATGCGGGTCGAGCGAGCTGCTGGTGGGTTCGAGGAGGGCACAGCAGCCGCCGCGATGGCCACGGCGATCCGAGCCAGGCAGACCGAGTTCTTCGACCCGGAGACGCAGCAGGTTCGCAGCATGATGATGGGCGGCCAGGACTTCATGGACATCCTCACCGGAGCCACCGGAGCCGGCGGGACCGCTCTGGGGATCGACGAGGGCCAGGTAGCCTCCATGCTGGCCCAGCGGGGGACCCAGGAGCAATTCATCGAGCAGTTTGCCATTGGCGACCTGACACGCCGTATGCAGCCCCAGGACGCCCAGAATTGGGTCGCAGGCAGGCTGTCGGAATCACTCGCAAGCAGACTGGAAGCCGCCGGAATGGCCCGTAGCGATGCCATACAGGCCGCTGAGCAGGCTTCTGACCGGATCGCCCAACGAACCTTCCGTCTGACGCAGGGACAATTTGCTACAGATCGTACCCGGAATGCCAGGGTTGCCCAGTTTATCGAGGAGGAGCTGGCGGGCACCGAGGCAGGGGAATTCCTGACTCAGCAGGGCATGGGGGAAGACTGGTACAGGCTGACCGCCGAGACCGGCTACGGCTACGTCAACCGTGCGATCAAAGCGGACCCGAGACGCCGGGCCATGGGGAACTTCCAGAACGTCCACGCCACCATGAACGAGGAGACGCTCCGGCAGGGTGAGCGATCGCGAGCCCAAGCACTGATGGCGGTCGAGACTGCCGAGATCCTGGCACCACTGGGGCAGGGCAGCCCGATCCGCCGAGCTGTCCAGTCGCTACAGGACATGCGGCCCGGGGACGAAGACGACGGCAACAACAGAGCCATACGACTCATCGGGGAAGCGTTCGGCGTGAAGACCGAGAACGTCAACGAGGCCCTGCGAGAGAACATCATTCAAGTCAGCCAGCAGCAGACCAAGCTCGACGAGCTTCAGAAGACGTACCTCAACGCTCCGGACTCGCGGTCGAAGACCCGAGCCATGCGAGACATCGAGACGCAGCGGCAGACCATGAAGGAGAGCGTCAACAAGCTGGTCGGCCTGGCGGAGCAACAGGGCTACGACCTCGAAGGAGATATGCTGGGACGCGAGGACATCACCGAGGCGATCACCCGAGTCCAGCGGGCCAGGCGAGCAACCGACACCACGCAGGCGATCCGGTCGACCACTGGGTTCGATGTGGAAGCCGGTGAGCTTACGCCGTGGCGGGACCAAACAATCCGACAGGTCATCGACAAGGGCGAAATCCGACTCAGCGAGACGCACGGGCAGAACGTCGCCGCGCAGGTCCTCGTCAACCGCCGGCTGGCCGAAGCTCGCGACGTTAGCGACAAGGAAGTAAGAGCTTTCATTGAGGCTCGCGAGAAGGAGACCGGCACCACGTTCACCGACACGCAGAAGGAGCAAGCGCGGGACGTACTGATCCGACAGCGAGAGCAAGGTGCCTACCAATTCAAAGAGGGCGAGGTCGAGGAGTTCATGGAGAGCGGCAAGCTCACCGAGGACGACTTGGAAGGTGCCGTCATGGCCTACCGGGAAGGCATAGCTCTGACGCCGACCCGGGCCGAGGCCGCCGCGATCCAGAGGCAGTTCGGAGAGGACGTGACCCGGGAACAGGCTCTCGACTATGCTGCCGCGCTGCGACGAGCTGACCGCTTCGGCATCACGACAGGGGCACTGACGGAGGCAAGGAAGGCCGAGGACATCGACGTCGACGTGCCCATGGAAGAGCTGACAGGGCAGCCGGCCATGATGAAGGAGATCCGTGCGATCAACCGCGCGATCGAGTCCAGGTACTCCATGGACTTCGACGTCGACCCGGAGGGGGATGAGGTGAAGAAGGTGATGCAGGACGAGAAGATCGCCTCCAAGGAGGCGGCCCAGCGTCACATCATCCGGAGCAGGGTGTCCGAGCGAGCCAACCGCATCGACACCTTCCTCAGCAGCGATGCCGGGGCGGCCTACCGCGAAGACATCAGCTATATGATGCAGGCAGTCGAGGACGTCACGACGAAGGGTGCCCTCTCGAAGAAGCTCATGCGACGGCTCGGGCCGCAAGCTCTCGACACGATGGACGAACTGCGAACGCACAAGACACGACTCAACGAGCTGGCCTACCTGTATGCCGAGGGTGACGTGTCCCGGTTGGGTATCGGTCACCTCGACCTCGACCTGACCAAGCCTGGCCAGCGGGAACGCCTCGCCGAGATCCAGGACCAGGTTCGTACGGCACAGGCTGGCATGCAGCGAGGGCTGTCCCAGCTACAGGATCAGATCGGGAAGCCTGGCCGGCAGTGGGGAGAGGACGACGCGGCCACGGCAGAGAGCCTGCTCGGAACCGACAAGTGGGCCGAGATGTCCGACGAAGAGAAGCAGGACTACCTCGGCAAAGTGAAGGCGGCCCGATCGCTGACAGACGTCCAGGTTGCCGAGGTCGAGTCCTACGACGATGCGATGACACAGGTCGATGCGTACACGTCGAAGTTCGGCAAGTTCGGCAAGGACGAGTCGATGTCGGCCCAGGAGTTTATCACCGGGTTCACCCAGCCGGACGACAAGCGACCCGACTGGGCCAAGCCGATGACGGACGGGGAGGCCGAGGCAGTCCAGAAGGCGAAGGAAGCCTGGTGGAAGATCAACGACGAGGAGGCAGAGTCAGCCAAAGCGATCGACATGCAGGCTGCGGAACTCGAACGCAACCCGCCGCCGAAGGACCCCGCCGATCCTGACTACAAAGACGGGCAGGAGAGGCAGAAGGCTTACGACGACGCGAAGACAGCCCACGAAGCCAAGTTCAAGGACGCGGTGTCCAAGGCGACAGCAGGGCTGGCTCCGATCGCAGAGAAGTATGGGTACAAGGATACGAATGCGTTCGTGCTGAACTCCGGTGCGTTCACCAAGGCCAGGATGGACAAGATGGGTGCGGACGCTGCCAGGGCAGCCGAGACTGGCAAGAACGTGAAGGCAATCGCCAAGGCTCACGACGTCAGCGTCGACCAAGCTGTCGGTGCCCAAGGTGTCTACCAGACGATGGACGAGAAGGTGTCAGAGGCCGCCGAGAGTTCCGACGTGACTGACGCACTCAGCGGCGTGTTCGAGGCAGCAGGGCTGGAGAAGGCAGAGTACGAGAAGCTTGCCCCGCAGCTCGCAAGGCACCTGGTGTCACCGGGAGCGTCGGACATGGCCTTGTTCACCCGCGACCAGATCGACCGGATGAAAGAGATCGCAGTCTCCTCCGGCCAGGACAAGGAAGGCAAGTCCGCGATGAGCGGTGTGCTCGACATGTCCTCGACCTACCTGTCGACGCTGAAGGAGACCGGCAGTCGGCTCAAGGCACGGGAGAAGCTGCAAGAGGATTACGGACTCCAGGTCGGCGAGGCAAAAGAAGTCTCCAGGTTCGCCAGGTTCGGAGAGGAGAGCGGTATCCTTGCGGCATTGGGCGAGGACGTCGAGCCCGACAAGCGTCGGGAGATCTTGTCGAGAGCCTTCCAAAGTATGGGAGCTGGGGCCAAGTACGGAAGGTCGCTGCAAGACCAAGCGGCCTCGGAGACTCGCTACCTGGAGGGTAAACTGACAATCGACCACAAGAACAACACTGGGGATCTGGCAGCTCGCATGGGCCAGCAGTAGGAGAGCAAGGATGCCTGTATTCTTTCAAGGACCTGTCGGACGAACGACTGCTTGCCCCGATGAGGCAACGCAGGGCACGACACAGTTCGTCCGAATCAAGTCGCCTGCTGACGCCAACATCGTGTTCGACACCCACCGCTCGATCATCGTGAGGATGCAGATCGCCGAGCAGGGCAACTACCAGTTCCTCCATACGATTGGCAACGACGTTTACATCTACGTGTTCGGTGATCGTATCGGCAGCCTCACTCTGTCCGGGATCTCCTTCGCGACCGATTGCGAGGACGTGACGTTCCCCGCGATAAACGTAGCTACCGCTGACTCGCCCGACCCGACAGTCGACGACAAACAGCACGGCTTTGAGAAGATGCTCCAGTGGTACAAGGACTACCGCGTTGCCAAGAGGAAGGAGCCAATCACGATCAACATCGGGGCCGACACCACAATCGAGGGCTTCGTGATCTCGTTGAACGGTGACGTGATCGACCACGCCAGCCGGCTGATGCAGTATTCGATTCAGATGGTAACGCTGCCGGAGAAGAAGTAATGTTCAACCACGCACGCACACTGCTTGTGAACCTCGACGGCCCGAACAACCCGGGTCCGGACTTCTTCTGCGAGGAACTCGTGCCTGTCACGTACCGCGAGCTTGAGCTGCCCAGCTACTTGAACCGTATCCGCGAGCTGCTGTTTGGGGTGACACCGGATCGCGCCATGCTCAACTACCGAGCGAGGCAGTTTATGACGATCCTCCACGCCACCGAGATGGAACAGTACGTGTTGGATCTCGACAGCCGGATCACCTACGATAGCCCCGGTGACCACGACCCGGCCCTGGTCGAGACGTTCGTGCCACAGATAACTCAGGTCGGCGATACCACGGGTACGCTGTACCCACAAGGACGAGGAGCTGCTCCCGACATCAACGGTGTGATGCTACTCCAGTACGACGTCGACGTGCTGCTCGACAACACGATCGAGGTGAAGCGCTTGACGCCGCCCAGTTCGTCACTGGTCTACGATCTCAGCGTGACCGGCGGTCTGAGTCCTGCCTACATGCTGCAAGGGTCGGGCTTCTCGTTCAAGGTAGACACCAACAGCCCTGGCAGCCGGTGGCTCGTCGACATCCTGCTGCGGCCCCAGGTCGACCCGGGACGGTTAGCGGCCAACGTGAGCCTGCTGGGTGAGCCGGTACTGCTGGAGCTGTTCTGGCCGTACAAGGAAGAGCCCTGGAAGACCTTCTATAACCTGTGGCTGAGCAACCAGGAGATGCCGTATCGCCTCGGCGGCTTGCTGATGGCCATGCTTTACAAAACAGAACAGGTACGACGACTCGATGCCTAACAACCCCACAACAAGCTGGGCGCTCACTGACCTCTCCGGGACACCGGACGAGCTGCCGATGCGGCTGGTGATCGAGGACATTGGTGAGTTCAAGGTGGCACAGTTCACCTCGACGTTTGCGTTGAACGAGATCCCCAAGGCTACTTGCCTGGTGGCTGTAGGCCGCGATGCGCGTAACAAAGCCTTGAAAAAGGCAAAGATACACGAGGCCGCCCCGGTCCTCAATCAGATGAAGCGGGCCACGGTGTACCTCAGCATCGACGGCGACTGGGATACGACCAAGCGTGAGTGGCGGGAAGAGTCCGAGGAGCACGTCGTCTTCGAGGGATACTATACCGGCTTCGCCTACAAGAAGGTGTCCGGCAAGATCCAACCGATCATGCACCTGACCCACTGGCTCAACGACCTGGCGTTCAGCTCGACGCTCTCCAACGTACAGCACCCGACGAACCCGACAGCCCTGGTAGCCCCGGCGGTCATGCCGTTCATCCAGAAAGCCGGCGGGGCCGGGCCGCCAAAGTTCATCGGCCACCACGTCGGCTACGCTGCGATCCGTAGCAAGGTGAAGTCCGACCTGTGGTCCGGCATCAAGGAGATGTTCTGCGAGCTGGCCAACGAGGATCGCTACCGGGTCAAGTGCGGCCTCGGTCTCGGTGACCCCGATCGCTGGAACGCCAGGGCAGCCCTCGCCCTTGAAGCAATGGAAGGCCCAGCCGAGGGCGACGGCACCTCGACGGAGAAGCGCACGGCCCAGTCGTGTACCTTCAAGCCGAAGAATGCGGACCTCGAACTGTACGACACCCCGTACGAGTTCGGTAAGCCGCTGCAACTCAACACACGGGATGTCCAACTGGTTGAGGAAGCCGTCGCCTCTGCCGTCACGAACCACACGCTGGAGTCCTTCGCCCACACGACGTTCTGGGACTGCCTGGTCGGCCTGTACTGCCCGACGCTCAGCATGGCGGTCGTGCCGATGATTAACCGGGCGCTGGTTGTTGCAGACTGCCCAGCCATCAACAAGGTCTACGACAAGAAGATCAAGGCCGAAGAGTATTCGGAGCTGGATCTCCAGGGCGGGATCAGCCGACCGCTGTTCGGTGTTGGCGTCTACGGCGACTGGACGTCGCTGGCTGCCTGGCAAGTAAGCGAGGTGAAGAAGGCTGACGACATCTGTCTCGGCGGCCAGTTTGTTGCCAAGGCGGACGACAAGAGTGACGGGGTGTGGCTGGTCGTTCCGGCTCCTCCCTGGCTGACTGCGGTCAACTCGGTCGGCCTGTATGCCGGCACGTCGTCCGGCGTGAAGAAGCTGCCGAAGCCCAGCGCGACGATGCCGAAGCAGAACCCTGTCCTTCCCAAGGACAAGACACCCGGCCAGAACCGAAGCCCGTTGCGAGAACTCTACAATGCGTGGGCACAGACCGTCTTCGTCCAGAACATGCTGCGAGGTCGAGGCGCCTCGATCACCGGCAAGCTGCGGTTCGACATCGCACCCGGGTCCATCGTGCAGATCGAGCCGAAGCCGGAGCTGTTCACCGAGGGCGTCGACGAGCTTGCTACGGAGATGTATGCCCACGTCGTCAGAGTGACCGTCAACATCAACGCCGAGGGCAGCTACGCCAGCACGTCGTTCGAGTTCAACCATCTGCGAATGGGGCCGAAGGAGTTTTCGGACCCACGGACGTCGGTGCCGGAGCACCCGCTGTATGGTCCCGACATATACATTGGAGGCCCGCTATCAGACAGGACGTGGCAGTTCAAATGAAAAACGATTACCTCGAAGATGAGTTCCGGGAACCTTACGAGACCTGGAAGGCCGACATGTCGCCCGCAGCCAACGCTGCGATGCTGAAGACGTTGGACCCTGCCATCCGGAAGGGAATCCAGACTCACGTTGGCGAGCCCACCCCGTTGATGCTGGGCCGTGGCAGGAGACTGGCGTTGGAAGGGCTTCGCAGCTACGACCCCTCGCGCGCCCGACTTCAGACTCACATGTTCAACCAGCTCCAGGGGTTGAAGCGGATCGCCAGGCAGCAGGGACAGGTCATCAGCGTGCCAGAGCGTGTGATCTTCGACAAGGCACGGCTCGACGAGATGAACCAGGAGCTACAAGACAAGCTTGGCCGCGAGCCCACGGACTCCGAGCTGGCTAACCGCACAGGCTTCTCGCAGAAGCGGATTACCCATGTGAGAAGGTTCGTGCCAGGCATGACCGAGGGGCAGCTCTCTGCGGTCGACCCCGGCCTTAGCCCCGGCCTGGCGGCCCAGCAAAGTGCCAGGGATATGTGGGTCGAGATGGTGTATGATGAACTGCCTCCGCTCGACCAGAAGATCCTGGAGTGGAGCATAGGGATGCACGGCAGGAAGCCACTGAGCAACATGGAGATTGCTAAGAAGCTGGGCCGAAGCGCCGGCGCGATCAGCCAGCGGAAGCTGAAGATCCAGGAACTACTCGACAAGGAAGAAGACCTGTCACCCTTTTTGGGATAGACCATGCCCAACGTAAAGACATCCAAAAAGTCCGACATCGACCCGAACTTCCAGAAGCAGGTCGATAACATGAAGGACAAGGCCCGAGAAGACCACGAGATGCGTAAGCGTGGTGAGCAGGTCAAGTGGCTGGTGCCGCAGGGCTGGGACGGAGACCCCTGGAACTGGGAGTCGATGAAGGACCCGTTCAAGCGGGAGAAGGCCAACGCCGACTACATTAAGGCATGCAGCGACCAGATGAACCCAGGCCGCACAGGCGACCTCATCATTACAACGTCGCAGATCGGCATGCTGGCTACGATGGAGCGTGCATTCCGTGCCAGGCACTCGTTCCACTTTCCGAGGCCGCTGGCTCACCAGACATGCCGGCGGAAGGGACACGGCGATGAGAAGGGCATCTTCAAGGTAAGCATGCTCGACTACATCAACCAGGTTATCAAACAGACCGCTGAGAAAGGTGACTGATGCTATCAGGGACGGTAGACCAATACATCGGGCGTTCTGTCGACATGATGGCGTTCGATGGCATGCAGGCCACGGGGGACCGCCAGCTCATCCAAACGCTGGTGGTGCCAGGCGGCAGCGGGGCGCTCCACACGGGCATCCAGAAGCTTGCTCATCGCTTTCTGATTGAGCTGATAACCGTGCAGGGCAGCCTGCAATACCTGCCAGCCCGGGGGACACCGTTTATGACAGACGCCTTCCGTGGGGCCTGGAGGACGGCGGCAGACGTACAGTCGAGCTTCTCGTTGGCGAAGTTCATCGCCAAGCAGAACCTACAAGGTGAGGAGTCGCCCGACGATCCGGACGACGAGCGGTATGCGGATGCCGAGATGCTCAACATCTTCATTGAGGCAGACTCGGTGAGCATCAGCGTGCGGGTCATCAGCCTGGCCGGGTCCAGCATCGACATCATTTTCCCAATTCGCGTGAACGTAGTGAGGTAGACATGGCGATCGAACTAACAGATCTCTCTCAGGTCCCGCAGGACATCGTCGATCAGAACTTGGACGAGACGGCGTCGAGGATACAGGAGCAGCATCCCCAGGTGGATCTCAAGCGTGGCGTGTTCCACGACTTGCTGCTGTACTACCATGCCGTGCTGGCCGGCGTGCCCCGCGTCAACATCAATAACTACCTGTCCGCGCGAAGCCTCCAGCAGATCGAGGAGAACCCGTCACTCGCCGACGAGGAAGTCACGGACCACGTCTTGTCGAACTGGCGGATCAGCCGGACCCAAGGTGAGACGGCCACGGGCCGCATTACGATCGTGCTGAACACCAACACCAGCGTTACGATCGCAGACGGCGCCGAGTTCGAGGCAGACGGGCTGACGTTCGTCACGACGCAGGTGTGGACGGCCAAGCCGGACGAGGCCCTGGTCACTGGCGAGACCGACGTGCTGATGACTCAGCTATCGGACGGCAACTGGGGTTTCACGATCGACCTGATCGCCAGCGAGGCCGGCATCGGCGGGAACATTGCGAAGGACACGCTGCTGCTGCCGGAAGCGCCGCCGGACAACTACGTGACCTCGTACGCGACCGACGACTTCCTCGGAGGCACGGCCACCGAGACGAACGACGAGCTGCTTAACAAGCTGGCCCAAGGCACGAGTAACAAGACAGTGTCTAACCGGGTCACCATGAAGGGCATGCTCTTGGACGACCCGGAGTACCGACGAGTCGAGGACTCCTCAATCGTCGGCCATGGTGACTCGGAGATGCTGCGAGACCAGCACTCGATCATGCCGTTCAGCTACGGCGGCAGGGTCGACTGGTACATCCGAGTCCAGCAGCGGCTCTACCGGCCACAGATTACGAAGTCGGCCAGGCTGATCTCGGTGGACGAGGGCGTGGGTATCTGGCAGTTTGCTGTGACACGGGACGACATGCCAGGCTTCTACGAGATCCGGAACATCCGGCTGCCGGCGGCAGAGAACCAGCTCGGCGGATTCGAGATCTACCAGGACGTGCGGGACTACGACCTCACAGGCGGCGACTACACCCCGGACATCGTCAACTACCCGGAGGCCGCATACTCGTACTACCAGACGGCGATCATCCAGTTCTCCGACCCGGACACGGACTACACGAGCCTGTCGGTAGGGGACTCGCAGGAGTATGAGTTCGAGGCGGTGGGCATGCCTTTGATCGGAGATCTCCAGGCCGACTTCAACAGCCGGGATCTCCGGGCCTACCAGGGTGACGTTCTTATCAAGGCCCCGGTGCCCTGCTTCGTGCAGCTCAACTTCACGATCCACAAGCAGTCGATCGAGGCTGACCCGGACGTCGATGCTATCAAGGAAGCGTTGACGATCGCCGTCAACAAGAGCGGCTTCACCGGCACGCTGTATGCGTCGATGCTCCACGACGTTGTTCACGGCTACATCGACAACGAGACGATGGTCGGAGCGATCGACATGCTGGGCAGAATCCGCCGGCCAGACGGCGCGACGGTCTACCTCCGCGATGATACCGTATTGCAAGTCAACGACGATCCGGCGAACATGGTGACGTCGAAGACTGTTCAGTTCCTCATCGAACCCGAGGACATTGCGATCTCGATTGAGACAAGCGTGCCCGTAGCAACGTAGGAAGATCATGGCAAGATTTACAACTGACAACTGGGACCTGGCCTGTGCTCGTCGAGAGATGCTTGAAGAGTCCCTACAGCAGGACGATCGGGCCGTCGCCGAGGAGATCGGCTTCGCAGTTCACTACCTGGTCCGGTTTGGCTACCTGCCGTACAAGATCAAAGAGGACCACGACATACCGGTCGAGACGCTGAAGGCGGGGCTGAAAGACTTCCAGCGTGTCTATGGCCTGTCGCAGGACGGCGTGGTCGGGTCAAAGACGATCCGGGCAATGGAACAACCGCGCTGCGGTATTCCGGACAAGCTCGACAAGAATAACCCTGACCACAAGCACGCGATCAAGATGATGCGGCTTGCGAAAGCGAGCAAGAAGAAATGGCAGAAAGACGGGCTGCACTACTACGTCAAGTCCTATGTTCGGGACATACCCGAGGCGGTGCAGGACGACATTTTCGAGGGTGCCTGGGACGCCTGGGACATCGTGTGCGGCCTGCGGATCATGCGAACGACGTCGGCCAGGGATGCAGACCTCGTCGTCGACACCGGCGAGGGGAGGCGTAGCAACTTCGACGGCCAGGGTGGTGTGCTGGCCTGGGCCTACATGCCACAGGGCAAGGAGATGCAGCTCCGGATGAAGTTCGACCTCGGCGAGACCTGGGTCGACCAGCCGAACAAGCGAGGCGTGCTGCTGTTCAACGTCGCATGCCACGAGTTCGGTCACATGTTGGGGCTGGAACACTCCGACCGAGAAGATGCGCTGATGGCGCCCCACTACAACCCGTGCATCGACACGCCGCAGTGGGACGACATCGAGAAGATCCAGAGACTCTACGGCAAGAACGGTCTCGCCAAGCAGATGATGCGGGGTGAGCCGAAGCGGTTTAGCGTTGTTTGCACCGACTTGCAGGTGCAAGGTTTTTCTTTAACCCCAGATGGAGGTGGTGAGCATCGGTAGGTGTTAGAAGCTGTCAGACCAAGCGTGCCCGCAGTGCCAGCACGGTCATTCGCAAAGATGAGAGAAGAAGAGAAGATGAAACTCAAGATTGAAAGGAGGTCGCCTATGCGAGGTTTGTGTCTCGCTCTGGCTATTCTCGCGGCAGCCGCAATGCTGTTCGCCCAGACCCAAGAAGTGAATGGACAAATCTTCTACGGACCCGTGGTATGCCCACCGGCTCCGGCTGTAATGATGATGGCTCCGATGCCCGTGCTGGAACCCTCGACTACTGAGGTTCCCCAGGCGGCAACGGTGGCCACCGCCCCGGTGGTTTGGAGGTCCGCCCCTGTTGCCTTTGCGACTCGCGGAGCAGCCCGACGATTCTACCGTAGAGCAGCACTTGGCATACCGCAGGTCCCGGTGGTAACGACAATTCCTCCGGCAAGGGTGTCACGCGGTGTCTATCTCGTCCCTGCGTGGTAACGCGCAGGGTCCCCACCCCCTGCTCGCCCCACGTCCCCTGGGGCGGGCAGGTTTTTTCAACTTCAAAAGTGGTTTTGAGATCATGGCCGAATACATCTACCCAAGTCATCAGTTCGACAACGCCGAGCAGCTCCTCGCCCTGCTGGGTTCGATGTGGTCCGCGACGTACGGCGGGAATGATCTCGTTGGCGATACGGCGTTCGCCCGTGCCCAGCTCGACGTTCAGACCTATATCGACACGCTGGAGCTACTGGCCGCGTGCTCCCGGTTCAAGGTGCCCGTCTTCCACAAGGAGAACTGGTACTTCCTCCAGATGCGTGAGTCGGAAGTCAACAACTTTGCGGCACTGCTGGCCCTCTACGGCGAGGACAACGAGTACGGCCCCAGCAACTCGCTCGCGTACGGCAGGATCTCCGACGCCAACACGTTCTCCGTTCCGATCCCGGACACGTTGAGGGACGTGACGGTCATCCTCAACAGGATCACCGATGCCTCGGTCAATCTGGTCAAGGACGTCGACTACTGGATTCCCAGGCCGGGAGTGCTGACGTTCAAGGACAACCCCTTCGCCAACGACCTGATCCCGAAGCGGGACGAGTTCGAGGACGGAGAGGTTACCGACCGGCTTGCCGGCCTGTGGTTGTTCCACGGTGACTACGAGTGGGACCACATCTACGAGCAGTTCGGCTACGCCTTGAACCTCAAGCTTGAGTCGAGCGAGGGCTACCGGGATCTGCTCAACGCCCTGATGGATGGCATCACCCAGGGCTCGAAGATCCGCGACTTCCACAACGCCTGGTCCGCTATCACCGGCGTCGACCTGGCCAAGGAAGAGGAGACCATCGAGACGATCACCGAGGACGACAGGTCCCTGGTCGTCATCACCGACAAGAACGTCTACAAGTATTCATTAAACTCCGTCCTGCTGGTCACCGAGGGACAGGCTCTTCAGCCCGGCGATCCGCTGGTCGACACGCTCCAGTTCTTTGAGCTAAACCGTGGCATCGTGCCGGACGAGATCGACAGCGTCGTGCTGGGGCCGGGCCTGCTCGCCAACGGTTACTTCAGCGAGCTGGTCTGGGAGAACAAAGAGGTCGACGTCGTCGTCGAGTACGACGCAGAAGGCTACGCCAAGGTTTCATGGGAACTCGGCGGCTTTATCCTGGACGTTGAGAAGTTTTTCGACGACACCCACGAGAGAGGGAAAGCATCCGGCAAGACACTGGCGCATTACCTGGATCAGAGACCCGATCCGATCGGCGAGCCCATGCCGGAGTCACTCCCAGCGACTATAAACCCGCTGGAATTCCTCATCTCCAACTTCTATCGCTTCCACACTTTCGTTGTAAAGGTCAAGCCTGGTCGGCTTGGTCCTGACCCATTGCCAGCGTTCACCGGCGTTCATGTCTCACAGATCGTGCCACCATGGACCGTGATGATCGTGTTAGTCGAATTGGAGTATCAGGATGAACCTGTTATTATGGACGGACCAGGGGACGAGCTGGAGCCCGGTTACACCGAGGATCTCAGCGGCTTCCCCATGATGGTGGTCGAAGAAACGATCGACGGTACGTCCATGGTCAGCGAACGAGTACGAGTCTACCAGATTACAGGGAAGTGCGAATGAACGAGATCATCACGCCCAATCAGCTCCGTGGCCGCGTCCGGGCCTGCCGCCATGTCGCAGGCATGCCGCCGAAGTTTGATGTGCCTTTCTACACGACAGACTGGCTTAGCAACCTGGTCGTCTACGAGTGGGGCGCCATTGTCAGCCGGCTGCTGGCCACTGGTGACGTCGCCTACCGCATCGGCGGCATGTACCTGGAGTTCGAGAACGTAGCCACGCCTGGCGACCCGGTGTCGCCGCCGACGTTTGACCGAACCCGGGACATCGAATACTACAACGAGCTGGCCACCAATCCCGACCGGGACTACATCCGCGTGGCCATGACCGCACACGAGATCGGGTCAAGTGACGAAGAGTTGTACCCGAAGGATAACCAGTTGGTCTTCTTCGCAAGGTCGGCTGGGCTGGAGGGTGTTCACGGAAAGACGTTCAGCCACACGGCCAACTCCGTCATCTTCGGGGCCAGCCTGGTGGCGTTCGTCGACCGTGACGACGCGACCCGCGACTTGATCCTCAGCTCCTTTTACTTTCCAACCGAAGAGCAGCAACCGAAACTGTCCACCTCCCAGGTCGGCCTGGAGTGGGAACTAACTCTGGAGTAGCCAAGTGGCCAAGATTGACGTCATCCTTTCCGCCTTCCCGCGCTCGATGGATCGTGTGCATTACATGAATCAGACGGTTGCCGCGCTGAAGCAGCGCCTTGTTGCGACCGAGCACGAGCTGCGATGGGTCTGTGGATCGGAGAGCCAGAAGCTCGACGAGAATGCCAAGCAGGCCCAGGAAGAGCTGTGCAAGCACCAGGGGATCGAGATTGTCTACAACCCTGGCAAGCCAGCGTTGGGCCGCAACCTCAACCACGTTATCGGCCAGACGAACGGGGACTATGTCTTCTACGTGCAAGACGATTGGATCTTGAACGAGAACATCGACCTGGCCGCCGGCGTCGAGTGCCTGGAGAGGAACCCGGACGTCTCGTACATCCGGTACTTCTGGCAGCAGTACAAGCTCCATGGTGAGCCCAACTGGATCGGTGACGAGTTCATCGCACTGCCGCAGCAGTTCCCGCATCAGTTCAGCCACAACCCCTACCTGGCCCCGCGTCGGTTCTACAAACAGATCGGGCCGTTCTACGAGAAGACCAACGCGAAGAACGAGGAGCTGGTCAACAACAAGCTCAAGGGGCTCGGCCTGGTTGTCGGTGCCCGCTTCCCGAGCGTCTTCTACCATGTCGGCCAAGTCTCGGCCATGCCCGACAAGTACCGGGGCAAGCTGTGGAGCCGGCTGAAGATTCGGGACGCCGACCGCAACCATTACGACGCCGACCACCGAGCGTCACCGGCGATTCTCAACGAGATCGCCAAGCTGCTGAGCGACTACATGCCGCAGAGCATCCTCGAACTCGGCCCCGGCCTCAGCTCGATGCTGTTCTTCGGGTACAAGGCCAAGCAATACCTGTACCCGGACGTCTACTACCTGGCCATGGATCACCCGAGCCAGTACCACGATCTGTTCGTCGGCCACCTGGTTGAGAAGGGCCTCGACATCTCTGCCACCGTGGCATTGGACCTGGTCGAGCCGGACGGCTTCTACGATTACAAGCAGCTATACAAAGACAACAGGCTGGAACAGGACCGACCGATCGACTTCTTCTTTATCGACGGACCACCAGCACCACGCCGGCGATTCAACGACTCGTCCCTGGAGTTCTTCCGGCACCATGTCGGCAGCAACACAATGTTTATCCTCGACGATCATCATCGGGGGAAGGAGCAACAGTTGGCCCAGGCCCTCATCAAAATGATCGGCGGGCCGGTGAAGACCTACAAGGTCGACGACGTCGACAACAAACGACACTCGCTTGTCGTTATCCCGGAGTCACGCAAACCCGCAGGGTAAGGTGTTCAAGGATGAGCTTTCAACGACTGCTACAACTGATCCAGAACGGCGAGCCCGTCGCCGCTGGCACTCCCAACCGACCGATCTCTCAGATTCATCAGAACGCGATGTATCTGTGGGACATTATCAACGCAGCCTCCCTCGGCTCCACCGTTTACGCGCGCGAGATTACGATTGAGCCCGAGGTGCAGGAAGGGATGCCGCTATACTACAACGTCACCAACCAGAGATTCGAGCGTGCGCTTGCACAGATGGAGACCGACCCGGACACGGGGTTGCTCATGCCGGCGGCTTCGTCCCAGGTCTGGGGCATCTGTGCTGTCAAGCACAATGACACGCTCTGCGACATGCTTCTGTTTGGCTACGACGACATCGACATTTCTGCCGCTGTCGACGGCGATGTAGTACCGGGGCTTTACTATCTATCGGGAACTGTGCCTGGCGGGCTCGTGCGTCAACGACCACCCGTCTCCGTCCCGGTACTGCAAGCCCGAGACAGCGGCTTCGTATACGTGCATCCGAAGTTCGTGGACTTCCTGGAGTCGCACAGACACTACCGGTTCGAGCTGGAGACCTCGCCAGCAGGCGATCACGTTCCCCCAACACCCGGGGAGCGGCACGAGATTACGAACCCCGACCCGGACCTTCCGGGGTGGCTGCCGGCGGACCATTCAGTGTTCGAGGGGTTAGCACCCACTGGCGCTGCCTTCGGCTACAACCTCGAAGAGGACAGCCAGCTCCGCAACGCCTGGCCGCCGCTGCCGGTGAACCAGTCCTACATGGAGTGGGACAAGGGAGAGGACCCGGACGAGGGTTACGAGGGCGTGCCTCTCGGGCCTGGCGGCCTGTGCATCCTCGACCGCAACGGGATCTGGTGGATGAGCGACTGCTGGGGTGACGTTCCCTGGCCGAAGAACCTCGACACGACGGCGATCGACTCGATCTCGGAGTCCGAGCCCGGCCCACTGGAATGCCCCCGCGATGTCAACATGTCCTTGGTGGTCTGGTTCACCAAGCTGACCTTCGGGACCGACGCGATCGTCACGAGCCTCCGCTCGATCGACGACCGGATCAAGATCTATTGCCGCGACACCACCATTGAAGGCGGCGTGGGAGATCTCGACATCGACCTCGACCTGGCCCTCATGCTCGGCGACAACGATCGCACCGGCTACCTGGCCGTGAAGGACTTCGACGACGAGGGTAAGCTGCACCGAGGCCCGGTAACCTCCGGGCTGATCGCCGGCACCCCGAACGTCCAGCTCGCCAGCGAGTTCCAGACCGTCGACGAGAGCGAGAACACGGTCCACCACGGCAAGACGACCGTCGCGGTGGTGGAGTCCGGCCAGCGGGAGCTGCGAGCCCAGCTTGTTCACCTGCTGCACGCGACCGAGGAGCACTACCCGGCCCTGTACCTCGGCTTTCCCAACCAGGACCGCAGTCAGTTCGTCGTACGCTTCGAGATCCCGACCGACGTGCCGGTGACGTCGACGCTGGCCTACCGTGCCAGGATCATCGGGCGCGTGGCCGGCGGCCTCCCACCGCTGACCGTCGAGTACCTCCGGGTCGAACGACCGCCGGACGGCTTGAACACGCCGATCGACGTGGGCGGCACCTACACTGAGATCGACATGGACACAACGGCCACCCTGACCGACTCCGACCAGGCCGTGGAAGCCCTGAGCGATGCGTTCTCGATCGCTCCTGGTGACGACGTCTACATTCGAGTGACGCGAGACGCAGACGACGCAGAGGACGGTTACGCCGGCGAGATGGGTATCATGTCGCAGGTGGGAGTGTTGACGATCGGTAGCTAAGGAGGGCAGGGATGCCTCTATCACAATTCAACCTCCCGTTTCTGAACCACAACGCGCAGCGGGAGTATCCGCTTGCCGCGCAGTCCACTGGTACAGACAAGACCGGTTCGTTCACGCTGCCGTTCGAGTTCCTGGTCGAGATGGACATACCGATCAACGCATCCATGGAGATGCTGCCGGCCAACCTGTTCATCCGCCAGATCGGTGTCTACCCGACCGGCTACTCCATCACCGTGGCCTACGAGGGCACGTCGACAATCTCCGACGTGGCAACGGCCCTGATCCCTCGGACGACCCACCAACGCAACACTCCGTATAACCTCGGCGGGATCTACCCGTTCGACGACATCAACGGCAAGGTTGTCATCGGCAGGCTGGAAGCAATCGACGACCAGCCCGCCGGCATGTGGGAGTTCGACCCGGACGCCACCCGTATCGACCCGGACGCCGTCCGTCCGCAGATCCGGGGAGTCCAGGCCCTCATCGTCGCCAACGGGACGCAGCGATCTGTCCCCTTAACGGGTGACATAGAGCTGGTGCCTGGCACGAACATGCAGATCATTCCGGTCGTCACGGAAGGCCAGGACCCCAAGCTCATCTTCAATGCGGTCGAGGGTGAAGGTCTTATCCAAGACTGCATTTGCGAGGGGGACCTGGCCGACGCACCGTGCATCCGGAAGATCAACGGCGTGACCGCAACGCCCGAGGGCAACTTCTACCTCGTTGGCGACGAGTGCTTGGAGATCCAGCAGACGGACAACGGCCTGCGGATCACCGACAAGTGCTGCCTGCCGTGCTGCGGCTGCGAAGAGTTGGAAGCAATCACCCGTGACCTTGAGCGGTTCAACCAGCAGCGTTCGATCTTGGAGACGTTCGTTGGCACGTTGCAGACTCAAGTCACCACGATGGAGCTGACCGTGCTCGGGTCCCGCCTGGGCGATCAAGGTTGCATTACATGTGAGTAACTATGGCATTCGATCTGGATGTGAGAGGACGACAGCCGACTGCGGTCAACCAACCACCGTCTGGCGGAAGCAACTATCCGCTTGTACGGCCATCTGACGATATACTATACTTGTTCTCGGACTTCTACATCGCCTACGAGGACCCGACCTGTGAGTACCAGCTCCCCTTCCACCTCGCATGGCTCCACGGATTCGGAGAGAACGCAGTCACGCCGCCCTCGGGCTGGAGCACACCCACACACGACTACGATCTCATTCTTACCGACTCGCTTGGTGCGTACGTCTTCGACTCGACAATCGCTGACTCGTTCCAGACCAAGGTTTGGGATAATCGACTGCTGATCCTGGAGTGGCTCACGGACGACGCCGTGTGCCGCGCGGTCATCCATACGGCCTGGGCACCGGAAGACGTCGACGAGTTCGCTCAGGACTACGACGACTACATCGTGCCGGAGAACGGGGAGCTGGACAACCGAACGCTCACCCGCATGTGCAACCGTGTCCGATCGCTCCGCGTCGGGCTGACCACGCTCACGGCCAGCCGTGTCGTCTGGGAGAGCGGATTCAACGTCGGCATCGAGCACCTGGAAGAAGGTGACGCCTTCGAGGACATCTCCAACCTGCAAGCCACCCTGGCCGCAGACCTGGCAACCTTCAGCGTCAACAAGCCTCTCGTCGTTGGCAAGCGGAAGACAGAGCGGGTCCGACTGACTGCTACCCCCGGTGACGGCCTCGGCCAGGTGCCGGGCTGCGAGGACGTGGTCCCCGTGCTGAAGCAGTTGGCTGGCATCCAGCCCGACAACTCGGGCAACCTCAACTTCGAGCTGCGTGACTGCCTGCGGAGCCAGCGGCCTGTCGGCCTCGTCAGCGAGGAGCCGAGGGAGTTTCGGCACCTGTCGTTCGACCTCGAACCGGATGAAGCCCGCTCGGCCCTGGAGGTCCACAACGACTGCATCCCGTGCTGCGACTGCTCTTACTACTCCCGGACATACAAGGGACTCAAGCGACAGTGGAACCTGCACAGCGACATCGCCACCGATGCTGAGGAGGTTCGAGACACGTACCAGGACAACATCGACCGCTGGTTGGCCGAGAAGGACTGCCGGGAGAGCAACCCGCTACGGGTCGTCTTCATACCGCACCCCGAGGGCAAGATCGGTGGCGGCATCATCTGGTGTAACACGTACCCGTGTTGCGCCGTCCCGGTTGTCGTCAGGTTCACCTTCCAGGTGTACTCCAACGGCGAGGAGGTGGAAGACGCCGGGAGGGACTGCCAGGAGACAGAGATCTCAGGGACGGGGACCGAGCAGGGCGACGAGCACTACACCCTGATGGGCTCGTGGCCCGTGTACGAAGCCCAGTACGACTTCATCGACCCACAGGACAAAGCCAGGTGCTCATTCAAGATCTGCATCAAGAACCCGCAGCCGGGGATGAATGCCCAGGTCACAACGACGGTTCACTTCCCGGACGAGATGGAGACGAGCCGCGAGGGTGTCGAGTGCGACCCTGTCGAGGCAGAAGTTCCCGAGGAGATCCAGGCTATCTGGGATGACTCCGGCCTTGGAGACCCGCCCTGGCCGACCAGAGCGATCAAGACAAGCAAGTTGGTCCCGGTCGAAGGCGACTCGGGCTGCTTCATCTGCAACTGTGAATAGACTATGTCGATTCGGAATCCACACTGGTACAACCTAAACGAAGGTCGCGACTATCCGTTGGACGACGTGGCTACCGGTAGGTCCGATGCCGGCGATCGCCTACCCCAGAACCTCATCACCGACCTCCGTGTCCGGTGGCCCAGCGTGCTTGGGCAGTACGCCTTCGTCAGTGCTGCCAGCGTCACGCCCAACGCGGTGACGGTAGTGCTGCAAGCCTCCTCGACGTTCGACAACGTGGAAGGAGCCAACGCACCGCTGGCTGCGATCACACTGACCAGGCAGGAGCTTGAGGAGGGTCGGCAATACCTGATGGAGAGTCAGTACCCTGGAGCGTCGGCCTACATTGTGTTCGGGAGCGGAGCCAACGCTGCCGACTTCTCCGGGAGATTCAGCTCACCCTCGCAGACGATGCTTACCCCGAGAGCGGCCAGGGCCACTCGCGGCCTGCCAGTCACGAGCCTCGGAGCACTGCACGAGAATACCGGACTGACTGGCATCGTCAGCTTGCTTGGCCGAGACCCGATCGAGGTCGTCAGTGAGTCGAGAGAGATCGAGGGTGAAGAGCAAGACGTTATCGTCGTGCGGCTGGTAGACAACCCGATCACGACAGCCGGCGTTGAGGACACGGTCTTTGCGGAGTTTGCAGGGCCGTGTGCCGGTCGTCCCGAGTCAGGGTCATGCGGTGACCCGCAGCCGATCGAGTTCATCGCCAACGTGGCTCCCGACTGCGACGGCGTGCTGGAGATCGAGTTCAAGAACTGCGCGGAGATCGGCCAGAACATCGACGAGTGCGGTGTCGTCGTCGACTGCGGCATGAGCCTGTCCCAGACATGCTTGCCCCCGTACCTGCCCAACGATGAGGGCCTGCTCCCCAGCGAGTACGACCCAGTGCCCGTGATCCCGCCGGAAGAGTCGCAGCCGCCGATCCCCGAGGACGAAAGCATCTCCGTGTCCGTCACGGTCGTTGGTGAGCTGCCGTACGAGGACTGCTTCGAGGAGGGTGCGACCTACTTCATGGTGCAGAAGGGGCAGTTCACAGTCAGCGAGCGGTTCAGCATAGACCAGCCGTGCCTGGTGCAGGGGCCGCAGGGTGCCCAGGGAGCCCAGATACAGGTCTCTGACGGCCCGAGCTACGCCACCGAGGGAGAGCGGTCTGCTGGAACGTACAACGTCTCCACTTGGGAAGGCTTCGACGTCACCACACTCTACCGCAAGGTCACGACGGACATCTTCCTGTCCTCGGACAGCCCAGCAAACGCGAGGCACAACGGCGGCATCGTCATCAACTACCGACCTCACGCCAGCGTGGCCAACCGCTTCGTCTACTTCATCGCCGAGATCGACTACGAGGACCAAGAGTTCCGCCTCCGGAGGTTCAACGGTACAACCTACCAGCCGATCGTATCCGTGCCGATCTTCGGGCTGCTGCGAGACCACTGGTACAGGCTGACGGCCTCGGTGCGACCGCACACCGTGGAAACGTGCGAGATCGTGACCACGCTGGAAGACCTCAACCCGCCCGAAGAAACCGTGACGCCGATCGAGGCTACAATCGGCCCGGTGTACGTCAACAACTACTACCCGGACGTTGGCTACTTCGGGTTCGGATCAAACCGTGCCTGGACAAGCTTCTCCTTCTTCAGACTGGAGGAGTATACCTGATGCCAAGAATCCTATTCCCAGAGTTCCGTGACCAGTTAGAGCCGACCAAGTACCCGTTCGGTGAAACCGTCTCGCTGGTCAACGTCAACGGCGATACGATCCTCGAAGGTTCGTTCCTGGATGCTCACCTGTACCCGGTGGGCGGCGGCGCCCGCATGTACCTGTCGAAGGTGGTCGTCGACCACGACGAGGTCACCTTCTTCGTCGGGGACGCAACGAACACAGAGCTTTGCTCCGGATCGTACGACCTGATCGACCCGCCCAGCCGCATCGGACTGACCGACCAGTACAGCAGGCCGGCGGGGGTGCTGATCTCCGAGCCCAGCCGCATCGCGCTGTTCCAGGCTTGGGGCATAGGCACGCACACATTCGAGCTGAGTCAGTCCGAGTTCGCCGCCACCTGCTGCATGCCGACTCCGGAGGTTGGAGTGCGTGGGATCTTGCTGGCGGACGGAACCCTGTTCACTGGTCGCACCTGGATCATCGGGGACGATGGCGTGGTCGTCAGCTACGAGGAGGCATCTTCAGCGGACAAGTGCGGGGCACCGGCGGACGTGCTGCCTGCGATCCGGGTCGACGTCGTTGGCGATCCCCTGTTCCGCCGGCGGTTGTGCGAAGACCCGGGGCTGTACGAGACTCCCAGGCCCGTCCGGCTCATCCGGTTCCGCCGCGACGACCACGTCTTCGAGTGTACGCCGAACGAATATGGTAACATAACGATGCAGATGAACGACCAGCAGCCGAACACGGCGCTACGAATCTACACGAACGGGGACGGCATGGTGATCGAGGTGGCTGGAAGCAACACCACCCTGACTGATTAGGAAGAGACATGGCGCAGTCCAACTGGTTCAATCAGAACAAGAACAGATCGTTCCCCTTCATCAAGGGAACGGTCGGCGTGCGCATCCCGGAGAGCGGCCCGGTAACGATGAACCAGCTACCACACGACTTCATCGCGGACGCCGGGTTCATCACCGGCGTCGAGTCCTACTTCGACGTTGAAGAGCACACCATATACCTCTATCGCGTCTCGCGCGCCGGCGATACGGTTCTGTTCGAGTTCCGTTCGGACGCCCCGGTGCTGTACGACTACCCCATGGTCTTCACCAGGGACATTGACGACGCCGAATACTCTGTCGAGCATGTCGAGGTCAGCGTCGAGGGATCGCAGAGCAGCGAGTCCGACTCGGGAGAAGACTACTGCGAGGAGCCCCTCTGGTCGGGCTACCTGGTCACGGGAGAGATGGAGTCGATCGCTGCCAGGCTCGCGGACGGGGAAGAGATCGTGCGGGAGACCGGGGACGCCGAGGTCGAGCCGGCCCTGATCCAGAACATCCACGCCACCATCCTGGCCGCGATCGACCTGGCAAACGCCGACAGGACGCGAGCAACGGCGTCTGACGGCTGTGACGACCCCATCTGGTCCTATCCGACCGGGGTCATCTACCCTGGCGAGAAGTGCGTCCAGGGCGACGTGAAGATCAAACCAGGTTACAATACGAAGCTGCTACAAGACGATCTGGCTAACAGCATCACCATCCTCGCCAAGAAGGGGCAGGGAGCCGGTGAGCCGTGCGAGGAGGTCCCGGTGTTCGAGGGTGAGACTCCACCCGAGGGTGCCTCGAATGACCTGCTGGCCGGCGGCCTGCTCTGCAACGAGGTTGTACGGTCCATCAACGGTGTTGGCGGGCCGCTGTTCCAGATCACGGCTGGCCTCGGCGTGTCCGTCGTCGCCGAGCCGGAGAACAACAAGGTTATTGTCGACGTCAACATGATCGGGCTGGCCGTGTGCCTGTTCGATCTGTCCCAGGTTTCCGAGAGTTTGAGCGAGTAATGGCGCAGCGAGATCTCAGACCATTTGAATGCGGTGACGATTGGATCTTCGACGTACAGAAGTGTCCCATCGAACCGCTGTGCCCTGTCGGGCCGGATTGGTTCACGGATACCCGTATACCCCAAGCTCCTCCGGAGATCTTCGACTGCTTCCCCGAGCCGGTGCCGCTGCCGCCACCCGACGTACCGTGCCCGACCTTCCCCACAGGAGACGAGAACAACGAGAAGACCGGCTCGGTCACCAGGCCGTGCGGCGGCCAGGCATACTGGGTGTTCACGATCATCCCGGACCCGTGCTGCGGCTTCGACTTTGACTTCGACATCGTCGTACCCTGCCCGACGCTGGCCGGTGGGGACGAGGGAGGCGTCAAGGAAGGGACCAAGGAGGTCGTCTGCCTCGGGGACGAGCAGGTACTCATCACGTTCAGCGCGTGCGAGGAGGGGGCCGAGGACGTCCAGGAATGCCAGATGGACCTCGACGTCCAAGTGTCGTTCCCCTGCCCACAGTTCCCCTCTGGCACCCGCTCTGCCGGCGAGCTGGGAGGCGGCACTGGAATCGTCTGCATCGGCGAGGAGAAGCTCGACATTATCTTCGTCGCGAACTGCGGTGAAGGCCCCCAGGGTGAAGAGGATCAGTGCGACTTCGACTTCGACATCGACATCGCCTTTCCGTGTCCTGCGTTTCCCCAGGGAACCAAGAGCAAGGTCCCGCCCGTTGTCTGCATAGAGGACCGCCTGCTCGAAATCGTCTTCATCTCGCATTGCGGCCCACAAGATCCGCAAGATCCGCAGAGCCCGGAGCAATGCGACTTCGACTTCGACATCGACATCGCCTTCCCGTGTCCTGTGTTTCCCCAGGGAACCAGGAGTGCCGGCGGTGGTGGAGGTTCGGCGCCCGCGATCGGCTGCATCCAGGACATGAAGCTGGACATCATCTTTGATAGCTACTGCGGAGAAGACCCGCAAACGCAGCAGAGCCGGTGCCAGTTTGACTTCGACCTCGACATCGTCTTTCCTTGCCCCGAGTTTCCGCAGGGGACGGCCATATCGCAGACCCAGATCGTTCCGATCGACAGCGAACAGGTCCGGGTCTACTTCGATAGCCACTGCGGCGACGACACGACAGGGGACAACAAGTGCAGCTTCGACTTCGACATCGAGGTCGACTTCCCCTGCCCGCAGCTACCGTTCAAGAAGGAATGCCTCGACACCCCGTGCGGCAACCAGCTCTGCTTCGAGATCCTGCCGGACGGCAACTGCGGATTCGACTTCGACCTGTCTGGCGACTTGAACGTACCGTGCCCGCAGTTCAACAACAACGAGCCTATCCCGGCGGAGGTGCAGTTCGTTCCCCCGGTAGAAGCAGGCGCACAGCTTATCATCTCGGCATCGGACGGAGAGTGTCAGGGTCCGTGCGAGATGGACATCCAGTTCGACATAAACTTTCCATGCCCGCAGTTCCCACAGTACCAGCAGACGGTTCCGTTCTTCTGCGACCAGCAGCTCGTTGTCGAGATGCTACCGATCGCGTCCTCGGAGAACGACCCTTGCCCGACGTTTGACTTCCGGGTCGACGGCGGCATCCAGAAGTTCCCCGCTCCACGGTTCGAGCCGCTGCCGATCAGCAAAGAGATCGTCCCGCTTGGCGAAGAGACGATCAACGTCCAGATCATCCCGGACTGGCCGGTTGCGACACCGCAGGACTACTGCACCACTGATCTGCCTCGGTTTGACATCGCCGTCGACATCGCTTTCCCGTGTCCGCAGTTCCCGACTACCTCGGGCTTCATCAACGGGCCATGCCAGCAGAAGTTCTACTGGGACATGAGGCCAACGGACGACTGCGGGCTACAGTTCGAGATGGGCGGAGACCTCCAGGCTATCCCAGCCCCGCAGTTCGTGGTCAACCCGCCGGTGACAACGCTCGTCCCGCCGGAGCATGCCGACGCCCGAGTCACGATCACGCCGGAAGGTGGTGACTGCTCGGTCGATATTCCCAAGTTCGACTTCGACTTGGAGGTCGACTTCCCGTGTCCGGTGATGCCCAGCGCCGAGGGAACGATCGAAGGGCTTTGCAACCAGAAGATCGAGTGGAAGCTCCGACAGCAAGACACCTGCACGTTCTCCTTCGAGATGGAGGGGGACTTGCAGGCATGGCCCAAGCCGCAGTTCGTCCCGGTCGACCCGGTCCTCAACATCGTCGACGTCGGCAACGAGAAGGCGGACGTACAGCTCGTGCCGAGGTTCTCTGTCGGCTCGAAGTCGGACTTCTGTCAGACAGGTGCAGCCGAGTACGACCTGCACCTCGGCATCGACTTCCCCTGCCCGCAGATCCGGGCCGGCTCGTTCACTGGTGACGAGTACATCTCTGGCAGCGTCCAGATCCATCAGCCGTCGACGTGCGAGTTCGAGATCGGCATCCAGATCCAGTTCGATGCGGCCCAGCTTCAGCTCCAGGGCGGCGCAGGGTCACAGATCCAAGGGCCACAGGGACCTCAGGGGCCACAGGGACCTCAGGGCGGTCGCGGATGCTGCTGCTGCGAAGAAGGCAGCTACAACGGCTCCGGCACCGTCACGCTGTCCAGCGGGGCAACTGCGGCGGACTGCTGGACGACCGGTGAGATGGTAACGGTCTACGGATCGTTCGGTGGAATAGACTACATCGCCGAGGCCGAGATCAGCAGCCTGTCCGGCTCGGATATTTCACTGACGAGCGAGGTCTGGGACCCGGAGAACCCCGGCAGCCTCAGCCCTGTTCACATCTGCCACGGCCCACGAGGACCACAGGGGCCACAAGGACCGCAGGGAGCGCAGGGATGCTGCTGCTGCGAGGACGGACGCTACAGCTCGGGCACCACGTTCTACCTCAACGACGACACCGGCTGCTGGACTCAGGGTGAGACGGTCACTATCTCCGGCGAGTCCAGCGGTACAGTTTATCGAACGCATGCGACGATCCAGACGGTCAATGGCGACGAGCTTACGCTGACTGACATGGATTGGATTCCCTCGGACCCGACCGACCTCATGCCGGCCACGATCTGCCACGGCGGCACGATCGGACCTCAGGGACCGCAAGGACCGCAGGGACCGCAAGGACCACAGGGACCGCAAGGACCGCAGGGACCACAGGGTGCCCAGGGAACCGCCGGTTGCTGCTGCTGCGCCGAGGGCTACTGGAGCAGCCCGTACTTCTACTTCGATGTCTCTGGCGAGGAGAACTGCTGGACGAACGGTGAGCAGGTCTGTGTCACCGGCGTTGACTACGGAACCACTTACGTCGGTGACGCCACGGTCAGCAGCACCGGCAGCGGGTACGTCTACTTGACCAGCATGACCTGGGAGCCGTTCGACCCCAGCTATCTCAGCTCGGCCACCATCTGCCATGGGCCGTGCATCTTCGGGCCGCAGGGACCGCAGGGGCCACAGGGACCACAGGGACCCCCAGGAGGCTCGCAGGGGGACAAGTACGCCATCATCCCGCTGTCCGGCAGCTATCGCGGCCTGTACTGCGTCGAGCAGCCGCAGGCGGTGTTCGAGGACCTCTACGTTGGCATGTTCCCCGAGCAAGAGACCGAGATCCAGATCGACATTGACCCCTTGTTCCTGGAGGCTTGCGAGCCCGACTCCATGGAGGTCACCGGAGTTGCGCCTTCCAAGTCGCAGGCGGTCGGTGCTAAAATCGAGAACGGCTCGATCATACTGACCCGCAACTGGGACGCTGGCTACAGCGACCTGCGAGTGGTCGTCAAGGTTATGGGCATCCGTAAGGGACGCAAGGACAACCGCTTCCCGACGTTCAGCAAGGAACAGGCCGATAGAAACGAGGCTTTCTGGCGGCAGTCACATGAGTAGAAGAAAGACGCGGATCACCGTCAAGCACTGCTGGGCTCTTGGCGATACAGTGCTGATGACCGCCTTGATCCGAGACATCCACCGGGCCTACCCAGGGATGTACGAAACCAACGTCGCCTCCAACTGGTCGAATGTTTGGTGGAACAACCCGTACCTCACCCGGTACGATCCCAAGGCAGTCGATCCCAAGCCCATGCTGATCGAGGTCGGCTGGCCGGACGCCATCACCGGCAATGCGATGGCCAAGATCGGCGGCAAGAAGGAGATGCGGCACATCCTGGCCTGGTATCACTACGACTTCGAGCGTAAGACGGGAATCAAAGTACCATGTACCGAGCCTTACCCGGACCTGCACCTGACGCCGACCGAGAAGAAGCCGTTCCTCGAAGGCCGGTACTGGGTGGTCGTCGGCGGCGGCAAGATGGACATCACCAACAAGCACTGGTGGGTCGACCGCTACCAGGCCGTCGTCAACCGGCTGACCAGCTACGGTATTCGATGCGTGCAGACGGGAGCCACGCACTCCAACCACTTCCATCCGGTGCTCGACAACTGCTTGAACATGATCGGCAAGACCGACAATGCTCGGGACCTGTTCAACATCATCATGCACGCAGACGGAGTCATCTGTCCGGTTACCGGGGCAATGCACATCGCAGCAGCGTTCCAACGCCCGTGCGTCGTCCTGGCCGGCGGGAGAGAAGAGCCGTGGTTCGAGTGGTACGGGAATGGCTTCCAAGCTTTCGGGCCGGACTGCCAGCAGGTTGCGACGGAGCATAAGTTCCTGCACACGCTGGGGCACATGTACTGCTGTGACAAGCAAGGGTGCTGGAAGAAGCGAGCTGTCCCGCTCGACAAAGAGGACCGAGGGAAGAAGGCCAAGTACCTGTGCAAGGAGCCAGTTCGGGGAGAGAAACAAGCGATCGCCGGGTGCATGGATATGATCCAGGTCGATCACGTAGTGGAGGCTGTTATGGAATACTACGACGACAAGATCCTGCCGCCGATCGGCAAGCCCAAGGGCAAGTACCCGGCGCTGCCAGACCGAGAGCTGCCCACCGAGGCGACGTCCCTGGCCGAGGAGCTGTCGCGAGAAGGGCTGACCGCCCCGCCCGAGATCCGGATACCGACCACGACGATCCAGCCGCCTCCGGAGGGTGTCACCGCCGAGCTGCCGCCGCCTCCCGAGATCGTGCGTAGCCCCACGGTTCCCATCCAGACCCAGCGCGCCTCGCAGAAGAAGCCGCCGCGAGAGTACATGCCGGCAGGTCCGAAGGACGACAAGTTCAAGCTCCTCGACAACCCGACGATCGGCGGCAAGTTCACACTCTGTGTCCTGTGCTACGGCCCCCACCCGGAGCTGGCCAAGCAGTGCATTAACAGCATACTCAATACCGTGCCTCGCGCGCGGATCGACCTGCGGATTGCCACGAACGCGGCCTGCGACGAGACGCTGCGGTTCGTCCGGAGCATGGAGCCCGACCGCCTCTACATCAACCAGGAGAACCAGAAGAAGTATCCGGTGATGCGGTCGATGTTCCGGGACAAGGACTGCCCGATCCGCACCCCCTACGTCATCTGGTTCGACGACGACGCTTACGTGGTCGACCCCAAGTGGATCTTGAGGCTGTCCGAGGCGATCATCGCCAACCACAAGCGGAAGTGCCGGCTCTACGGCATCAAGAACTTCCACGACCTCAACATCTACACGAACAAGGAGTGGCGGCCCGACAAGTGGTTCCGCCAGGCATCCTGGTTCAAGGGAGCCCACCTCCGCGTCCGGGGCAATGCGAA
>Ga0180436_10000356_pt1 | contig 47855 bp, 49 predicted proteins | sample SS_ome_2_FD_132434 | JGI IMG/M metagenome (GOLD analysis project Ga0180436, IMG submission 132434) | Hypersaline lake sediment archaeal communities from the Salton Sea, California, USA - SS_3_S_2 metaG | ecosystem: Environmental > Aquatic > Non-marine Saline and Alkaline > Hypersaline >...
AATAATCCTACAAGTACTTTATAATATACTTTTTTCTCTTCCTGATAATTTACTGTATTAGTGTCCACCTGTAGCTCCTCCTGCTCCGATCATATAGAAATAAGGGAATACGAAAACCCAGATAAGGTGTACGATATCCCAGTATAGTGCGATATTCCAGTGTAAAATGTGATGCTCTGGTGTTACTTTACCTGCATTGATACGCTTAAGTAACCATAACATGATACCAATACCAATGATAATGTGGAATCCGTGAAGACCCGTCATAGAAAAGTAAAGACCAAAGAATAACTTTTGACCAAACGGCAATGATGATTCAGGTAATAACTTATCATGCATCAAGAAGATACCGTGATTGTACTCCATTGTCCATTCAACTGCTTTTACACCAAGGAAGATTGCTGCCAAGATGATAGTAGCCCAGATCATGAGCTTAGCACCCTTCACATCACCTGCTCTCATTTTAAGAAGACCAAGCCCCATAGTCAATGCAGAAATAAGTAGTATAACTGTGTTAAATCCACCTAACCATCTGTTTAAAGTCGCTGATGCATCTATAAAGTCTTGCCCGTGTAATGAGTTATAGTATGCCAGTGCAAGGAACATTGCACCAAACATCATAACTTCCGTAAGCATGAACAGCCAGAAACCTAGTTTCCCGCCGTAAAAGTCTCCTTGCCATCCTTGCACTTCATGTTGATTCCCATCGCGATCCGTCGCGATCTCAGGTACGTATTCGTGTCCCATTAGTCAATCCTTTGCATAGTTTCATAATTAAATTTAACCACTGGCTCACCATGGTGATACTCATATGGATCAAAGTCTACATATGGAACCTTAGAGTGGTTCTCTAACGGTGGTGGTGATGTTGGTAAGTGCCACTCTAGTGTAGTTGCACCCCATGGATTTGGTGTCGCTTTTTCTCCTGATGTCCAACCTTTATAGAAGATCCAGAACATATATACCATACCAAGAAGTGTCATAACACCACCTACAAACGCGATCTGGTGATACACTTCAAACTCTGGCAAGTAGTCAAAATAACGTCTTGGCATACCGTAGTATCCAGCGATGAACATTGGGAACCATAAAAGGTTAAATCCGATAAATTGAATATAGAATGCCATTTTCGCTTTTACGTCATCATACATTCTACCTGTTACCAATGGGAACCAGTAGTGCATACCTGCAAAAAGCAACCAAACAACACCAGCTAGAATAGCGTAGTGGAAGTGAGCAACTGTATAGTACGTATCTTGAAGGTGAATATCTGCACCGATCATAGTAATAGTAACACCCGTAATACCACCGATTGCAAATGTAATGATCGTTCCAAGTGCCCACATCATAGGAGCTTTAAGAACGATTTTACCTTGGTACATTGTAGCAACCCAGTCATAGAACTTCACACCCGTTGGAATAGCAACGAAGAAAGTCAAGAATGAGAATACTGATTTAGCGATATCTGACATACCTGAAGTATAAAGGTGGTGACCCCATACTAAGTAACCGATACCTGCAATTGATGCTGATGAAAGAGCGATCGTTCTATATCCAAACACCTCTTTTCTAGAGAAAGTAGGAATGATCTCAGACATGATACCAAACGCTGGAAGAATCATAAGGTAAACTGCTGGGTGAGAGTAGATCCAGAATAAGTGCTGGAACAATACCGGGTCTCCACCTTTAGCCGGATCAAAGATACCGATACCGAAGTATTTCTCCAAGATAGCAAGTACAAGTGTAATACCAACAACCGGTGTTGCAAGAAGCTGGATCCATGCTGTTGCATAGATACCCCATACAAATAGTGGCATTTTAAAGAATGTCATTCCTGGTGCTCTAAGTCTGTGGATAGTAACTAAGAAGTTAAGACCTGTAAGAATAGAAGCAAATCCAAGTACGAATGCAGCTACAAGCGCCATGATAACGTTTGTTCCTGTTTGCATTGAGTATGGAGCATAGAATGTCCAACCTGTATCAGCTACACCTTCACCAATGAACAGTGATGCAAGCGCAATGATACATCCTGCGATGTATAGCCAAAATGTAAACCAGTTAAGTCTTGGGAAAGATACATCTTTCGCACCGATCATAAGTGGCATTACAATGTTTCCGAATATCGCAGGAATTCCTGGGATAATAAACAGGAAGATCATAATTACACCATGAAGCGTAAACGCCTGGTTAAATGTATCTCCATCCATATATTGTGCACCTGGTGCAAACAACTCTAATCTCATTGCAAGTGCTACAAACACTGCAACAAAAAAGAATGTAAACATAACAGCTGCATACATAATCCCAATTCTTTTATGGTCAATAGTAAGCATCCACTGCATGAATGTACTCTTTGGGTGCCCTATGGCACAGTGTGTTTCGTCGAAATAATTTTTACTCATCTAAGTCTCTCCTTTGTTTCTGATGTTCTTTTTCATACTCTTCTTGATCTCTTCTTCCTGTTTTAAGAAGCCAGATAAAAAAGATAATTGTAATCGTTAATATAACTGTTGCTGCAACCTTCTCCCAGGCAAAAACATAAGTTTTACCTTTCGGATCATATGAGAAACAGTATAGTAATGTTTTCGCTATGGTCGGTCCAATCTTTCCTTGTGCAGATTCTAACACTGCCATTTTTACATCAAAAGGAAGCTGCTCGATACCGTTAAGGTAACGTGTGATCTTTCCTTCTGGTGAAATCACGATCAATGTTGCAGCATGTATCCAGTCAACGACACCTGCTTTAGATACGGTCTTTTTATAGGTAAACCCAACTTTATCAGACAAAATAGCTGAAGAGTTGTTCTCACTCAATAAAAAACGCCAAGCATCTTGAACATATGGTCTGCTCATTGACTCCATATATGTTTTCTTTTTCGATTTTGCCATCGCAGGTGTTTCATCCTGTGCAAAACTGATAGTCAAAACTTTATAATCAGTATTTTCAGACAGATCAAGTCTAGACAACATTTGTGCCATATCCTGTAACTGTGGTGAACAGATACCTGCACATTTATAGTAGTTCAAAGAGATAATCGTTGGTTTCCCGCCCATATACTCTTTAAGAGTTTTGCTCTTCCCGTCCTCATCGATAAATGTCAAATCAAGCGGAACATACTCACCTAATTTCTCATTTACGCCTAAAGACTCGGCTTGTAATAGGGTTAAAAACATTAATACAAGCATCACAATTTTTTTCATATACCCTCCCAATGGTTATATCTATATCTTTACAATACGTCCAAATTTTAGACTACTATCACTTAAATAGGAATGAAAATAGATAGTTTAGAATGTATTTAACAGATAATTAACACTTTTTTGTTACAGAAAGAAATCTTTTTATTTCAGTATAAGATTATTTAATTCACTAGTATAATAAGTACTATAATAGCTTTAAAGAAAAATTAATTTTCATGTACGTGGAGGAAAGGCTAAGCTTTCCCTTTTGCACTTTGGATAGAGTGGATGTATTGGTAATCGACTGAAATAGTCTGTTCTTTAGGTAGGTTTTTAGAGAGTCTTTCTACCATCTCTTCAAAATCTTCAAAAAGGTAGTTGGCCATTGACCCCGGTATAGGATTGATCTCATTGAGCAGCACTTCATCCTCTACTACAAAAAAGTCACATCTGATAATACTTCCTTTGAACAGGGGATCATAGATCTTCTTGAAACTCTCTTGAATCTTCGTTTTTAGATCATCAGAGATATCTGCAGCCAACACTTGTGAGTCTCTGGAAAAGTCCATATACTTCTTTTCAAAATCCAAGAACTCTTCTTTATGGGGCTCTTCTACGATAGAGAGCTCCCAGTCACTGCTGTAAGACCCCGCCTGATTGAACTCTTTTACCCCTTCGATAAAAGGTTCGATGATCACATCCGTATCAAACTCAAATGCCACATCCAGTGCATAATCAAGTTCAGAGGCATCTTTGACTATGCTCACACCGATACTGCTTCCTAAACGAACAGGTTTGATGATCACCGGGTAATCCATCGAGATCTTTCTGTCATCATTTTTAGAGAGATACTCATAAGCAACTGTTTTGACACCCAAACTCTCTGCCAAGAATTTTGTATAAAGTTTATTATAGGAGAGAGCCGAAGCTTCCATACGCGGAGAGATGAACGGTACTTGATTAAACTCCATCAATGAAGCGATCTTTCCATCTTCACCATCTCTTCCGTGTATGAGGTTGAGAGCAACATCAAAATCTACCGTTTTGCTTCCAAACATTCCATCGATCTGGAATCCGCCATTTTTGAGTGTCAGTTCTTTTGATTTTTTATATTCGCCTGATGAAAAGAGTTTGGAGTTCATTTTCTGCGTATCGATAAGATAGAATTTTCTGTCGCTGCTTACAAAGATATAAACCAGTTCAGACTTTTTTAACACTTTTTTCATCGTGATAGCAGAGACAATACTTATCTCATGTTCATAACTTGATCCACCAAATAAGATCGCTATTTTCATCATATATCCTTAAAGCATTTTGGCAAATTCGCCAAAGATGTATGCACTTTCATGCGGTCCAGGGCTCGCTTCAGGGTGATGCTGTACTGACAGTGTAGGAGAGTCACTATACTTAAGCCCCTCAATGGTGTTATCAAAAAGATTCACGTGTGTGACAGTCGCTACTTCTGTAATGTTGTCAGGCACATTATAGTTATGGTTTTGTGCAGTGATCTCTACAGTACCTGTCATCTCATTTTTTACCGGATGGTTTCCGCCATGGTGACCAAACTTCAATTTATACGTATCGTAGCCATGAGAGATAGAGAGCAACTGATGTCCAAGGCAGATACCAAAAAGAGGTACTTTACGAGCGATAAGTTTCTTGATCTTCTCTTGCTCCTCTTTTAGGATCAGCGGATCACCAGGTCCGTTAGATAAGAATACACCGTCGCACTCTTTCGCATCGAACTTAGAGATGATCTCTTCAGCTGACATAGAGTTAGGTACTACAGTTACTTCCATGCCCGCATGTGTAAGTTCATTCAAGATATTTCTTTTGATACCAAAATCAATAGCGATGATCTTTTTTGCAGTATCTGGTGTATTATATTCGAAGGTGTCTGTGTTATAACGCGCTTCACTATGTATATAGCTCTGTTTTGTACTCACCTGTTCTATATAGTTCACCTCTTCAATACGCGGTGAACTCTCCAATATTTTTTTGAGTTCATCTTGCTCATGGGTCTTAGTTGAAGCTACCATCATCATCGCACCCTCATCTCTTAGCATTTTCGTTAAAAAACGTGTATCGATATCAGTGATACCTAGAATGTTCTCTCTTTGGAGTAGTGCTGCCAATGTCTCTTCACATCTAAAGTTAGAGGGACGATCCTGGTAACTTCTTACTATGATACCCTTACAGTGCGCACCCTTGCTCTCCATATCTTGTGCATTACATCCTACATTACCTATCTCAGGCATTGTGAATGTAACGAATTGACCTGCATAAGAAGGATCTGTAACGATCTCTTGGTACCCTGTAAGTGAGGTGTTAAAAACGATCTCACCTACAGATGTTCCTTCTGCACCGAAACTTTTTGCTTCAAGCATGAGTCCATTTTCAAAATATAAAGATACTTTTTGCATTACAACATCCCTCTCTTAGCAAGCTCTTCTTGATATAGTCTCTCATAAAGCAGTTCATAATCCTGAGAACCAGGGATCACTTCTCTCTCCATACCTTTGATCTTCGCATAGACAATGTCATCTATCTCATCATATGCATCTGCAAAGGCTTTAAAAGACTTGAAGATAATATTTTTAACCTGGTTTTCATTTACTGTATATTCAGCCAGATAGTTCTCATAGAGTTCATCAAGTATAAGGTGAGCAAGATCATTGTATCTGTCATCATAATCCATGATCACACCATGCTCCGCAGCCATTTTCTTTTTGATCATGAAGAAAAGCTGTCTCTCATCTGCATGTTGAAATTCGATCTCATCATAATTCTCATCGAGGATCTTTTTGACCTTCTCATCAAGCGCATGCTCTTTTGCTAGATTATCATCGATGATCTTTTTTGCTGCTTCAACAACCGCTTCTCTTCCCTTTGGCAAAGTGATAAAAGGTGCATTGGCTAGATCGATCCCGATCTTTGTTGCTACGTATCCTGTCTGTTGTGGTTTTAATCTCATGGCTACCCCTTTATGATCGAATTATTGTATCTTCACGCTCTGGACTTGTAGAGATGATACCCATCTTTGTCCCTATCATCTCTTCAAGCGCAAGAATATATGACTTTGCAGTATCCGGTAATGCATCAAACTCTCTTACACCCTCAGTCTTATCCCAACCAGGAAAACTTTTATAGACAGGTGTTGCATCTTCAAGTTCATAAGGTACATAGTCGATCTCTTTACCGTCTACTTCATACGCTACACATACCTTCACTTCATCAAACCCGTCCAATACATCCAACTTCATCAATGACACTTGATCCACACCATTGACACGTACAGCATGACGCATAGCCACAGCATCGAACCATCCGCATCTTCTTGGACGTCCAGTCGTCGTACCGAACTCATGTCCGTTTTCACGAAGTTTATCACCCTCTGCACCAAAATCTTCGCTTGGGAAAGGTCCATTCCCTACTCTTGTACAGTACGCTTTGGCGATACCTGTTACTTTCCCGATATCTTTTGGGTTGATACCCAGCCCTGAACACGCTCCAGCACTTACAGTGGTTGAAGAAGTCACATAAGGGTATGTACCATGATCGATATCAAGCATTGTTCCCTGTGCACCCTCAAGCAGTATCTTCTTTTCATCATCCATTATCTTCCACATCATCTGCGTCGTGTCAGTAATATATGGTCCAAGCACATCTTTATACCCTTGAAGCTCCGCCAACAGTTCCGCCTCAACAGGTGCGTCTACACCCATAGCATCAAATACTGGTTTGTTGATACCAAAGAACTCCATGATCTTTGATGTAAGTTTTTCAGGGTTCAGCAGTTCACCAAGTCTATGTCCGCCGCGTGCGATCTTATCTGCATAGGCTGGCCCGATCCCTTTTCCCGTCGTACCAATGGCTTTATCGCCCTTCATACGCTCTTTGGCTTGATCTATAAGTGCATGATACGGTAAAAGTACGTGCGCTTTATCTGAGAGGAAAAGTCTTCCCTCCAGATCATCAAACTGCTCCATCTCTTTGATGAAATCTTTTGGTGAAAGCACCACACCGTTACCTACGATATTTTTAGCTTTAGGGTTAAGTACACCAGAAGGGATTAGGTGAAGCGCATACTTCTTGTCACCTATAACGATCGTATGCCCAGCATTGTGTCCACCTGCAAAACGACACACATAGTCATGCGTCTGTGCCATATGGTCAACGATCTTTCCTTTTCCCTCATCTCCCCATTGGAGACCTACGATCAAATCTGCTTTACTCATCTACCCTATCCTCTGTTCATAATATTTGTGATGCACTCATCTGTATAGAGTGCAAATCCTGCTGCTTCAACACCATCTACCGTATAGATACCACCCATTGCCAAGAGACTATTACCCTCGAACATTCTAAAGGTCAAAGAGTCATAATATCTCATCTTTGCGTAGAACAATGGAGAGATCACCATATTGCTATACGCCACTTTATTGGTTGCCTCTTTGATCTTCTCTAGTTCAGCTTTGATATCCTCTGGGAAAACACTCAGATCATTGAGGTCATTTACACTGTTGATTCTCACCAATTGCTCTATCCATGGAAGATCCGCTTCCATGATTTTCTCAATGTTCATTGACTTCAACACCTCTAAAGAGATCCCATAGTTTTCATTGAGAAGGTTCGGTATACGAATATTGGCTATCTGCATGACCGGTTCTGCACCGATCTGTGCTAATAGTGTTGTCGTAGTCTCTGAGATCTTTTCAAAACTGCCGCCAATCACCTCAGCACCGATCTGATATTGCTCTTTTGTAGGGAATGTCACTGTCGGCTGGATATAAAACCACTTTTTAGACTCCGTACTTCTCCCGAGTCTTTTGGTCACGATACGCACTACATCTGCTGTAGAGTCAGCACGCAAAGTCACCTCATGATTCTCTTCGTCATTGAGTCGGACCAACGGTTTTTGCTCATCAAAACTCTCATGCTGATGGTAAGAGAAGAGTGGTGTCACTATCTCTTCAAATCCAAGACCGTACAAGGTCTCACTTGCGATATTTTCTATCTCTCTTTTTATCTTTGCAGTTTTCGCAAAATAAAGTCTACTCCCGCTAGGGATCTCATGTTCAAATATCATCTATTCACTCTTTTTAAAATATGTTTCGTTAAATACACGGCCAGCCGTACCATCAAATGCTCTTCTTCCAATATCAGCCAGTGCCAACTCCACAGCATTCACTACCCATGCAGACTCATATACAGGAATGAGCCCCATTTGGTTGATACGGAAAAGTTTACCTTTGAGGTGATCCTGTCCGCCTGCGATGTTCACAGCGTACTTCGTCTTAAGCAGTTTACGTATAGGCTCAGCATCCTCATCAAATACTGTGCTCATGGATGGTGCCGGTGTCTGAGGGTACATAGAGAAACCTATCGCTTCAAGTGCAGCTTGTGTCGCCTCTGCCCTAGCAGCTGTATTTGCATATAAGGTATCAATACCTTCTTCATCAATGGCATCGAAGATTGCATTCAGACCAATGATAAGTGTTGTTGCTGCTGTCCATGCAGTAGTGTTTTGCTGCTGTTTTTTAATTTCTGTTGAAAGGTTAAAGTAGTAATCTTCTCCTTGACCTATCTTCTCAACCGCTGCAGTTGAAAGACCTATCATTGCAAGTCCCGGAGGAAGCATTAAGGCTTTTTGACTTCCTGTGATCAACGCATCGATGTGTGTCACATCGATTGGTTCTACACCTACCGCGGTGATACCATCTGCCACGATCATAATATCAGGGTTGATCTCTTTGGCTCTTTTTGCGATCGCCTCTACAGGGTGACGTAATCCGCCTGCACTCTCACAGACCTGCATAAATATCGCGTCGATATCTGCATTCTCACTCAGTGCCTTTTCCACATCTGCTACGCTCGAAGGGGTGTTCCACTCATATTTTAGTTCGACTTTCTCTTTACCCATGGCGTCGGCGATCTTACCAAAACGCTCACCAAACTTACCTGCATTGACCGTTAATGCTTTACGCTTACATAGATTCAACACGGATGCCTGCATAGCACCCGTACCTGATGATGCCAGGATCACACACTCATCCATTCCAAGAAGCTTCATAAGTCTCTCTCTAGCCTCTTTAAAGATAGCCTCAAATTCTGGTGTTCTATGGTGCAGTGTAGGTGTCGCCATAGCTTGGCGTACAGTTTCTGGTACAGGCGTAGGTCCTGGAGTAAAAAGTAACATCTCTATCCTCTAATTTCACAAAAGTGTTTACATAATTGGTTGCGATTATAGCCTAAAAGAAGTTAGAATCGAATAAATATGTTTCTATAGCCAAAGATGACGTAAAAATTTTACTTTTAACCGCATAAGGTGTATAATCAAAATATATACTCACTTTTTTGATAAAAAGGGTTACTATGAAAACGTTAAAAGAGAAACTATTTAAGACAATCGATGAGATCAATGAAAGGATCATAGAGATCCGTCATGATATCCATAAACACCCTGAACTTTCAGGACAGGAAGAGCATACCAAGTACCTTGCCAAGGGTATTCTTGAAGCCAATGGATATAAGATCACAGAGAGTGAAGAACACTACGGACTCATCGCAGACCTTATCGTAGATGAAAGTGCAAAAACAGTGGCGATACGTGCCGATATGGATGGCCTTCCTATCCAAGAGCAAACAGGTAAACCTTATGCTTCCGTCATAGATGGTATCATGCATGCCTGCGGTCATGACAGCCATACGGCCATAGCCTTGGGAGCAGCCATAGCCATGGCCACTCACAAAGATGAACTTCCGGGTAATATCCGGTTCATTTTTCAGCCCTCTGAAGAGAGTAAAGAGGGAGGAAGTGTCGAGATGATAGAAGATGGTGCACTTAGAGGTGTCAGCGCTATCTTTGGTCTTCATGCCTACCCTTATCTACACTCTGGAAAAATAGGCTACAAATATGGTGTGATGCTTGCATCAGCAGATATATTTACCATTGAAATATTTGGTAAAGCTGCACATGGTGCAAGACCGCATGAAGGGGTTGATGCCATTCTGGTTACATCCATGATCGTAAACTCCCTCAACCACATCGTATCCAGAAGGATCGATCCTCTGCATCCGGCGGTCATCTCCTTGGGAACCATTGAAGGTGGTACTGCTGCGAACATCATCTGTGACCATGTTCTTCTTAAAGGAACAGTGAGGACCATTAACGAAGGGGTACGAAAGAATATTCCGACCATGATGGAATCCTCTATTGAGGGGGTGTGCAAATCGATGGGTGCAACGTACAAGTTTGAATATCAGTTTGGTCAGCCAGAGTTGATCAACCATGATTCGATGGTCGATATCATTGTAGGTGAAGCCAAGGATATCATAGGTGAAGAGAACTGTGTCGATCTAGTGGATCCTGTCATGGGTGGCGAAGACTTTTCAGAATACCTCCAGATCGTTCCAGGAGCATTTTTCAGACTGGGAACGGGTAACGAAGAGAAACAGACCACTGTACCTCAACACAACAGCCGTTTTGATGTAGATGATGATGCCCTTCAAGTGGGGATGAAGATCATGAGTGCCTCTGCATTGGAGGCGCTTACCAAAGAAGATGCCTGATGCATGACAGTATTGTGCTAAAGATCCCCAGTGACATAGCATGTATGTCACTTGTTGAACATGTGATCAAAGATATGTGTAACATACTCTCTTTGACACAAGAGGATCTAGAAGCATTGATCAAAAGTACAGATGAATTGGTCCAAAATGCCGTTGCCCATGCGTATAAAAATGAAAAAGGGTATATTGAGATCTCTCTGCACCCTTTTAAGACCGGACTGCGTATTGATGTACATGACTGGGGTATCCCAATGTCTTACAAAAAACACAGTGCTGTACCGTTAATTCGTAAAGAGTCCCATGGATTCAGACGTATCTATGATCTAGTGGATGTTTTTGAGTACCATAACTTAGGTAAAGACGGCAAGAAATTTGTCATTATCAAATATGCATCATATCCTCTACATGACTCTACCACTCCTACTTTGGAGACAGAGGACGTAAAGACCATCGATCCAAATACCCCTATTCACATAAGAGAATTTCAGGAGGGAGATGAAGAGGGAGTTGCACGTCTTATCTATAAGAATTATGGGTACAGTTATGTCAAGGACCTCTTTTATTATTCACATAAGATATTAGAGTATCATGGTAAAAAGTTCTACTCTATCATCGCTGAAGCAGAGGGGAAGATCATTGGTCACTTTGCCTTTATATTAGTACCAGATTCGACTGTCGGAGAAGTTGGTGTTGTCGTAGTTGATCCCCTTTGTAAGGGAAGAGGTATCATGAACCAAATGATGGAACTCGTGTTAAAGAAGGCTGAAAGTGTCGGTTTAGATGCTGTGTTTGGAGAAGCGATCATGTACCATACCTTCTCTCAAAAGAGTAACCTCAGCCACGGGTTTTCAGAGAGTGCCTTTATGTTGGGAAAGATGCCTGGAGAGATCACGATAGAGAACAATGAGTTGACCAAAGCCTATAAACGCGGATCTGTACTCGTAGGGTATCGATTCTTCAATAAGTGGAAAAGACAACTCTTTATTCCCGATATCTACAAAGAGCAGATCGAACAGACCTATATCAATGCCGGTATACCCTATGAACTCAAGAAGAAAACAAAAATAAAGTCCCCAGCACATGTATTCTTGAGCTATGAGTTCGATCCGCCTTCAAATATCGGAAAGATACAGGTTGACTCTTATGGCAAGGACTTTAATCAGAAATTCTTGCACCTTGTCTCCCAATTAAGGTCAAAGCACTGTGATATGATCTACGTAGATGTCTCTTTAGAGCGCATACAAAAGATCAACAAGGTCATAAAGATCATCAATAAAAGAGGTTTTTTCTATAGCGGTGTGATGTTCCTTATCCATGATAAAGGAGATTATCTTAGACTACAACTTAAGCATAGTGACAAGATCGGAACAAAGAACTATCTCTGCCACTCTGACTTTTGTAAAGATCTAGTGAGCTATGTTAAAGAAGATGAGAGAAGATGCAAAGTAGTACAATAAAATGTAATAATGGTTCTTGCATGCCAGCAGTACATGCAAGAACTAAAAAAAGAGTTAGATCTCACACATTAGAGAGAAACTTTTAACAAACGGTCCGGCCATAGATGGATTTTTGATCATTGCTTTAAAATCACCTCTCTCGAACTTTAACTTACCTGTTGCAAAAGCCACTCCCATAGAAGCCATAGAAAGCGGTTTAGTACACCATTTATCCCAATCTTTTTGAGAAGCTCTCATATCCCAATCCGCTTCTTCACCATTATACAGTCCCGCAGATACAGCTTCACCATTTTCCACTATAAACACACAGCGTGGTTTCTCTTCATCTTTGAACCCGCATGTGATCACTGAGTCAAAATTGATCTCAGCTAATTTATCTTTTACTTCCGGTGTTTCATTCCATGCATCTTTAAGTGCATTGATCCATTCATCTGAAAAAAGTTGTGCCATTTTTTATCCTTTATTTCTAAGTCTATAAAATATCTCTATCCTATATGTTAAATCTACCTTTTATAGACTTAAATACACTACTTTTATAAAGGAAAAAAGCGTAGAAAAAAGCGCTGTGACACCATTCGTAGTGACTATGATTATGATAGTGTCACTGTTTGCTGACCGATCTCTTTATAGCGTCTGTAATAATGCTCCACAAAAGACCGTATCTCACTTTTAACAGGTAGATAGACGCCCTCTTCTTTACTTGCATATCTACTTAAATAGACATTGGCATCTTCTTTCTTCAAGTAACTTTGGGCCAATGCACGGTAGGCTTCTTGAAAGTGCTGTTTCATGGCATCGTATTTACTATAATCTATATTGATCTTTCCATCATAGAAGATAACGCCCGAAGAGAACAGAATGTCAAGATGGATCAATCCTTCACAATAATACGGTAAAACCTCACCCACTTCTCTCCACGCCATCAATCCTACTGCCCGACCTACGACATCATCAATGATATGATTTTTAAGTGCTTCTTTTTCGTTAATGAAAAATGCCATCAGTCCACCCGTTGTTGCCTTGAACTCTTCGATGTTCTTAAACTGTCCAGAAGCATTCATCTTGGTTTCTGTATCGGCATCTATCCATAAGATATGTCCATACTCATGCCCTACGGTCGATATATCATAAAGTTCATGCCAAAGTTCAGGATCATTTTCCAAGAGTGCTTTTTGTTTTTTTACAAAATCTTCACCCATCGTTTCAACCGAAAGTCTCATCGTCGGTTTAGACTTTTTACTCTCCATAACAAAATCTGCATAGGCAAAGATCTTCTTTCCTAATTCAGCAGATACCTCTTCATCATTCGGCACGACCTGTGCAGAAAAAAGCCCATTGAACTCTGCACCGTAGTACAGTACAGGTTGACCAATATAAAGTTGTGTTTCATCCACCTGCAAAAGATTCTTGCTCATGGTATGCAAAGCCTCTTCTCCAAACTCTTTAGCCATCTCATAGGCAAAAAGTTTAATGTTACTGCGTGTATTTGAGCCCTCTTGCAACTTAGGATTGATGATACGCAGATCCCACTCCAACGCTACCGCTTTTCTATAGTGATCTTCATAATACTCTAACGGATGCCCTACCTGCAATGGTGTTGTCACTGCCATCCAACGTCTGTCGACTTCTGCCCATTTTCCTATGAGTTCATCTGTATTCGTATGCCCAAAAGCGATCTTCAGTGCTGTAAAATAGGCGGTCCACTCTGCCTTTTGATCAAATACATCATCTTGATGTTGGTTCAAAAGTGCAATGAGCTGTTCAAGTGCAGTAGTAACCTCTCTCACCTCTTTAGGAAATGCCTCTGCATAAGCAATACTCTTATACGATGAATCCTCTTTTTTCAGTACAGAATAAGACCTGTCACCTATATTCCCACTCTCATCTTTGTCAAGCAAAGACTCACTCTGAAGCATCTCAAAGACTTTTGCATCATCCCCATTGAACATTTCACTAAGCTCAAGGTTCACAGAGTGTAGGATGTGATCTGTCCAGTGGCTCTGCCATACACTCATCGCTACACCTACATAGTGCACGCCTAAAATGAGTGAACGATAAAAAGGTGTAAGAAGCTGTTTCTCCTCCACCCATGCAATAAAGCTCTCGTGTCGTGAGATATACATCGTGCTGACAAAACCGTATGCCAACTCTTTTTTCACCCTTATCTCTTCTGCAGCACAACCGCTTTTCTCCAATACCTGCTCCAATGCATCTTCACGAAGATTCACGATACGCGTCAGTGCAGCCATGGTGGTATCATCATCTCTGGGAATATCAATCAGGCTTAAGAATGCATCTACCGTCTCACTGGCTCTATCATGCCCCTTTCCCAATAGTTCATAATAGGCATTGAGTTCTGCCTGTCTACGCTGCAACTCATCATAAATGGCCTGCAGATCTTCCATAAATTTCTGTTTCATTATTTACCCTTTAACATCTGTATGATCGGCTGTGCCAGTCTCATGGCTTGCGCTCTGTGAGATAACTCTTTTTTCACATCCTCATCCAGTTCACCCAAAGTATTCTCAAAACCTTTTGGGATGAACATCGGATCATATCCAAATCCTTTGTCTCCTCTAGCCTCATCTATCACATCACCATGCATCCATCCATGTACGACATACTCTCCATATTTGGAGACGATCGCGATCGCAGCAGTATAGTATGCCGGTGTCGATCTCAGGCCCATCTCCTTGACTGTTTCAATGAGCTTATAGAGATTATCTTTGTCCGTAACATCTTCACCCGCGTAACGTGCTGAGTAGATACCCGGTGCACCATCCAGGATAGGCAGAGAGATACCACTGTCATCAGATATTACCATATACTCTTCGCCCAGTTTTTCATAGATCGTTCGTGCTTTTATGAGTGCGTTTGCGGCAAATGTATCTCCATCTTCTACGATATCAAATGCACCCAGGAGATCAGAAAAAGGCAACACTTCATCTTGACACATCTGTTTGAATTCTCGCAGCTTTCCTTTGTTTCCGGTCGCTAAAACAATGCGCATATCTCATCTCCTTTTCATAGAGTGATCTCTTGTGAAAATTCTTTTCACTGTTTTCATGATAGATAACAGAACTTCGCTTTATCATCTACTCTTAAATATTTCGTTATATAATGAGAGAAATTTTATCTAAATAGAGGTATCACTATGATTAAACAGATCATGCCGCTCAGTCTAATCGTCGGACTGAGATTTTTCGGACTCTTTATCGTCCTCCCTGTTCTCTCCATCTATGCACTTGACATGGAAGGAGCGACACCATTCCTTGCTGGTCTTGTCGTAGGTGGTTATGCGCTTACTCAAGCAGCATTTCAAGTACCTTTTGGACTGGTCAGTGACAAAGTAGGACGTAAAAAAACATTGCTTTTTGGTCTCATTATATTTATTATAGGTTCAGTGATCGCTGCGATGAGTGACAACATCTACATGCTTCTTATCGGACGTTTCCTTCAAGGTGCCGGTGCGATAGGATCTGTAGTATCGGCAATGGTAGCCGACCTGGTCAAAGAGGAACAGCGTGCACATGCCATGGCTATCATGGGTGGAACCATTGCACTGAGTTTTGCAGCAGCGATGATCATCGCACCTATCGTAGGGGGTAACTGGGGGATAGACAAACTCTTCTGGCTCACTGCCATTCTTTCAGTGATGGCCATAGGTATCTTGTTCACAGCGGTGCCTCAACCACCAAAGATCATTCACAGTTATGCCGAAGAAGAGTCCAAGATGATGGAGGTCTTTAAAGACAAGTCTCTCACACGTATGTATATCACATTTCTTTTCCACTCATCCATTATGACCATGGCGTTTTTCATCATCCCGGTCGTGATGACACAAGGGCTTGAAGAAGGCGGATTTGGTTGGGAGAAATCCGAACTCTGGAAAGTCTATTTCCCTGCAATGATATTTGGTTTCTTTGCGATGGCACCTGCTGCGATATTTGGAGAGAAGTACGGTAAAGGGAAACAGGTCTTTATGATCTCCGTGGCTGTCATCTTCTTAGGGTTTCTTGCTATGGGGTTTGCCGGTGAGGCATGGATCTTTGTCGTAGGTGTAGTACTTTTCTTCATCGGATTCAATATGTTTGAACCGCTCTTACAGAGTTTTGTTGCCAAATTTGCCAAAGTCCACCAAAAAGGTGCTGCCCTTGGTGTAGCCAATACATTTGCCTATGTCGGTATCTTCTTGGGTGGTTTGATCGCTGGTTGGCTCATGCAGCACTATGACAGAGCGACACTTGCAGTTTTTGTAGCCATCCTATCGGCTCTATGGTTCTTCTGGGTAGCGACTATGCCAAGCCCGAACAACAGAGGAAATGTCTACCTGCCATTAGATATCTTTGACCGTGAAAGAGTCTCATCATTAACCTCTCACAAAGCGATCGTGGAAAGTTATGTGAATGAAACAGAAAATATCGCAGTGATCAAATATGAAAAAGATATGATAGATGAAGATGAGATCAGAGGAATGCTAAGCTAACTTCCTTCAGTTTGCTATGGATCAGGAGGGTTAATTCCTATCTCCTCCATAGAAATTATTTTTCTCTTTATACATATTTCTATCTGCAATCTGTATAAGTTCAGAGAAGTTCCTTCCATCGGAAGGGTAACAGGCACTACCGATACTCATACTGATCAAACACGGTTTATCGTTGTTCATCACAGTGATAGGGAATGCCGTTTTTATCGCCGCAACTATTTTGGAAATTGTTTCGCTATGGGAGATATCCTCAAGGATCAACACAAATTCATCGCCCCCATATCTCGATACGATATCATTGCGGCGTAATAACTCTTCAAGTTTCTTAGACACTTTTTTCAACACTTTATCGCCAAACTCATGCCCATATCTGTCATTATACTCTTTAAACCCGTTAATATCACATATGAGAAGAGCCATTTTTTGGCGGTGTCTCACAGCCCTGAGCTCAGCCATTTCATATTGTTCTTCTAAAAGAACACGATTTGCCAATCCTGTTAAAGGATCATGCATAGCCAAATGCTGAAAATGTTCCAACATTCTCTTCTCTTCCATGATATCTTCAAAGGTACAGATCGTATACATTTTATTCTCTACGATCATTGATTGAACATGTTTTCTTACCAAAATATCTTTACCACTCTTACAATGCAGATAGATCTCAAAATTGTTTTCATCTTTATCGTCTATCTTCTTTTGTGTACATATTTCAGACAGAGGTATCAAGTTTTTATCGGAGTCAAAAAAGGAGATGGGTTTCCCATGACAATCTATCTCGTTATATCCAGTGAGCCGTTCAAATGCACTGTTTATATTGAGGAGAGCAGCATTTTCATCTAATATCACCATAGCGATAGGATTTTGCGTAAATGCAAATAGCGCTAATTCATTGGTTAGTTGTTTGTTCGTCATTGACCATCAAACGTTTTCTGAATAGATGTCATCTGTCCAATTCTCCTTTCAAATTCATTTATGATGACACTATAACAGTAAATTGTCAGATATTTGTCACATAAATATGACATAGATGTGACATAAACTATACTATACTATAGATATGGACGTATTAATAATAGAAGATGACACCCAACTAAACATTGCCATTACTGAGTTCTGTAAGCTTAAAGGCTATGATGTGGTGAGCGTAAAAGATGGATTAGACGCTGTTGATAAAATTGACAATGAAACATTTGATCTCTATATCGTAGATATCAATGTTCCTCATGTAAATGGGATAGAGATACTTCAACACATTAGAAAAACCAATATCAATACGCCAGTCATCATCATCACAGCTTCTTTAGAGATACAAAATTTTGCTATAGCTTTTGAAAATGGATGTAATGAATACATTAAAAAGCCCTTCCACCTCAAAGAACTTGATATTCGTATTGAGAATCTACTCTCATTGAAAACTCCTGAAAAGATCTTTATAGCCGATGATTTCTATTTTGCCCCAGATACAGAAGAGTTTTTTTATAAAACAAAGCATATCCGGTTGAGATATAAAGAGAAGCGGTTTTGTGCCATACTTATGAAACACCTAAACACAATTGTACCTAATAATGTGATCTATGATTATGTATGGGAAGGTGAAGTGAAAGAGTCCTATCCCTTGAGACAGTTGCTTGTTGAACTGAGAAAAAAACTTCCTTTTGATATAATTCATACAAAGATCAGAGAAGGTTATATGATTGAAACTCAACAATAAACTTCAACACATACTGAGCAAACTCAAACAAACCCCGATCATAAATAAGCAATTGGTTGACTCACTTTATGAACTTTCAATCAATAGTCAGATCAGCAGTTTGGTCTTTTCAATCTTAGTTACGATATTTTTATACCCGGTACTCAAAAACTACATTGCTATCTGGGGAATTGGATTATTTACGTATACACTGTTCAGGCTCTACACTATTTATATCTTTAAGTCAGATTCTCAAAAGTATTCGCTTCTGACTTGGTATAGACTCTTTGCAATCACCTCTTTATTGACAGCAACCATATTGTCTTTGCTTGGTACAGTATATATTCATTATCTAAATGAATTTTATCAACTTTTTGTCATAGCTGTTCTAGTAGCCTCAGCTTCTGTTTCAACCACTTCGTTGTCTTCAGACTTTCGTATCGCCATAGCCTATATCAGTATCATATTGATCCCGTTAATCGTATCTATAGCAGTAGTGCAAATTACATCACATTACATACTTTGCTTACTGTTGATATTGTTATTTACAGCTCATATCTCAATGATATTCAACAGTTACAGAAAATCTGAAAAAATTAAAAAGTTGTTTCAAGAAGTCCGCCAGCAGACAAAATACAATGAAAACCTCTTGCAAGACAACAAACAATTTATCGCTGATATGGTCCATCAGATAAGAACACCACTCTCAGTCATCATGACGAATTCATCACTCATTGAAATGAAAACCAATGAGCAGGTCTCTTCATATATCACACAGATCAATTCTGCCATCAATATGCTTTCTAACTCTTATGAAGACCTCTCCTATATCATCACAAATGACACCATAGAGTATAGAGCCAAAAAGATCAACTTAAGTGACTTCCTTCATGAAAGAATCAATTTTTTTGAAGTGATCGCTGATGCGAACGCTAAAATAATATCTACTGATATTGCAAATGATTTACATATCACTATGAACGACACAGAGCTTGAAAGGCTTATCGATAACAACCTCTCTAACGCCATTAAACACAGTCATGATAAAAGTGTCATAAAGATCATATTAGAGAAGATCCATTCACAGATCATCCTGCAGTTTATTTCGGAAGGGGAGAGTATCAAAGAGATCTCTAAGCTATTTGACAAAAATTATACAGAGTCCAACAGTGCCAAACGCAGTTTGGGATTGGGGTTAAATATGGTAAAAATCATTTGTGAGAAAAACGATATCTACTATAATGCTAACTCTGAAAATAATTTGAATACCTTTACATATATTTTCAAGGCTTAGTTCAGAGGTGATCGATTATTTTTACTCATTCGAAACCAAAAGGTTCCAAATGAAAATCATAAAAAATTAGAGCTTACACTCTCCAAGCTCTACTTCTCTGTACTCTACATCCATCAATGTACAAGCACGTTTCATGATCCCTTCTTGTGTAAATCCGAACTTCTCAAAGAGTTGACCTGCAGGTGCAGATGCTCCGAAGCTTTCCATACCCAGTACATCATCTGCATAACGATAGAACTCTGTTCCTGTAGCCGCTTCAACTGCAAGTACCTTGGTATTTGGATCAACTACTGCTGCTTTGTACTCTGCATCTTGCTCGTTAAAGAGGTCAAGACATGGAACTGAAACAACATTTGCTTTAATACCAAGAACAGCCAGGTAACATGCTGCTTTAAGACAAGGCATAAGTTCAGAACCTGAAGCCATCAGTGTTAAGTTCGCATCTTTTCTTTGCTTTACGATGTAAGCACCCTTGCTTACTTCACCAAAGTCTCTTTTTGGTTTTAGTGTTTTAAGCTTTTGACGGCTCAATACAAAACCGTGTGGCGCTTGCATACTTAGAGCTGTTCTCCAAGCTTCTACATTCTCAGTCGCATCTGCCGGTCTCCATACATAGAAGTTCGGCAATGCTCTAAACTGAGAGATATGCTCGATAGGCTCATGTGTAGGACCATCTTCACCCACACCGATACTGTCATGTGTCCAAACAAAGAAATTTTGTATATTTGTCAATGCAGCAATTCGCGCTGAAGGCTTCAAATAATCAGAGAAGACAAAGAACGTCGCATTGAAAGGAACTGTCGTACCATACAACGCCATTGCATTGGTGATAGCAGCCATAGAATGCTCACGGATACCAAAGTGGATATTTCTTCCTTTAGGGAAGTCTCCAAGATCTTTAAGCTCTGTTTTGTTTGATGGTGCAAGGTCTGCTGATCCACCGATGAAACTTGGTACTGCCGTAGCAATGGCATTCAGTATCTTACCGTTTGAATCTCTTGTTGCCATCTCTTTATCACCAGAGAAATCCGGGAACTCGATCGCAGAGAAGTCTGGGTTAAGCAGTCTTTCCAATGCTTTGTTCTGCTCAATAAGCGGTGCCTCTTTTTGTCTGTGTATCCACTCTTTTTCAGCCAATTCACCCTGCTCTAGAGCACATCTGAATCTAAGCAGTACATCTTCAGGGATCTGGAATGTTTCATCCGGGTTGAACCCTTCTTTTGCTTTTGATTCAGCAATAATGTCATCTCCAAGAGGTGCACCGTGTGTATGGTGTGAACCTTCCATCTCACCTGCACCCTTTCCGATGATCGTATTGGCGATGATGATCGTAGGCTTTGTTGCATCTCTCACTTCATCCAATGCTTTTTCAATGTCATCATAACAGTGACCGTTGATCTTCATCACATTCCAGTTCTGTGCTTCAAAACGCTTCGCTACATCTTCACTCCAAGCAATGCTTGTATCACCCTCGATCGTAATTTGGTTGTTGTCATAGATGAGTACCATATCTTTAAGACCCAAGTGTCCTGCAAGTGCACACGCTTCATAAGAGATACCCTCTTGCAAGTCACCATCACCACAGAGACAATATACCTTGTGGTCTATCAGTTCACATGTTTCAGAGTTTACTTGGTTCGCTGTATAGGCCTGCGCCATGGCAAAACCGACAGCATTGGCGATACCCTGTCCTAAAGGACCTGTTGTGATCTCTACACCATCTGTATGTCCATACTCAGGGTGTCCTGGTGTTTTAGAGTCAAGTTGACGGAAATTTTTCAGGTCATCAAGAGATACATCGTATCCCCAAAGGTGTAAAAGCGAGTAGATCAGTGCCGATCCGTGTCCACCGGAGAAAACCAAACGGTCACGGTTAAGCCATTTTGGGTTTTTAGGATTATGGCTCAGTTTTTCTCCTAAGACCACAGCAATGTCTGCAAGACCCATAGGTGCACCCGGGTGTCCTGAGTTTGCTTTTTGAACCATGTCGGCCGCTAAAAACCTGATAGTGTTCGCCATCTTTTTACGCATTGTGTTCTGCTCTGTCATTGCCATAATGTTTCCTTTAATTGTGTCTGAATAGATATTTGTTCATCAAGGGTTGTAAAGCTGTTTGTAACTTCTCATCAAAGCTTTCAAATCGTCTTTGTAAATCTTTTGCCAGAGTATCTGCTTCTTCAACGCTCTTCTCTAGTCCTAAAAGATTGACAAAGCTATTTTTATCGCTGTCATTTCCAGTGGTTTTTCCTGCTTCTTCTTCACTCTGTGTCTCATCAATGATATCATCTTGTATCTGGAAAAGCAGTCCCAAATCGATACCGAAATCATACAGTGCATCTTGCACCTTTTTATCAAGTCCTACAATGATCGCTCCCATCTGCAAAGATGCAGCTATGAGTTTGGCTGTTTTGTTTTTGTGTAGTGTCTTTACCTGTTCAAGCTCAAGCGGTTGGTTCTCAAAATAGCAGTCTATCGCCTGACCCAGTACCATACCGTGTCCACCGCCGTTACGCGCCAACAGTTCAACCAATTTGATCTTGATATCTTCACGAAGCGGTGCTTTAGCGATAAGATAGAAAGCATCCGTGTTCAATGCATCCCCAGCCAATATCGCTGTCACTTCATCAAAACGTTTATGTAAAGTTTGGTGTCCGCGACGCAGATCTGCATCATCCATTGAAGGCAAGTCATCATGTATCAAAGAGTAAGTGTGGAACATTTCAAGCGCAAGTGCTACAGGCAAAGCCCCATCATAAAGCATTGGTTCATAGGCATCGACAACATTTAAAAGCAACATCGGACGAAAACGTTTTCCTCCGGCAATAAGCATCGTTCCCAGTGCTTCTTCATACACAGGGTGGAAACTTGGTACCTTTGGTAAGTTCTCATTAAGATATGTTTCAAATCTTTGCATGATGCTCTTTCTTCTACTCCAGTAGAGTAATAAGGTTTAATTGCAGAATTATATCGAATTTGGATAAAATGTCACTATGCAAAAAGAATCATTAATAACACTTATCACATGGACCAAAAGAATACTCGGTTTCATCGCATTTATAATGTGGGGATATGTCATTTTTACGATCTCCAAATCCCCTGCTCCATTTATAGAACAGGCTCCCTACTGCATGGTAAGCACTATGCTGATCTTCGGTGTGTTGACCGGAATATATAAAGGGTTGGATTATTGGACCCTACAACAAAAAGATAATTAGATCTTACACTTCTTAGCAATTTTTTCCAATTGCTCATCCAAAGTAAGATTTTCAACATCTATAATGACATCTGCCACTTTTCTATAAGCTTTTTCACGCTCTTCATAGAGCTTTCTGGCCTCTTTCTCCTGTGAAAAAAGCGGACGTTTCGCAAGTTTGGATTCAGCGTTCTTTGCAGTTTTCAGACGATTATGTATCCAATCAAATGAGGCATCAAGCAAAACCACTGTGCCCAGTTTCTTAAGATTGTCTACCTTGTAAAAACCGCCACCGCAAGAGATCAATGTACCAGTCACGCATTTTTCTATCCAATCAGCGGTCTCTTGTTCCTTCTCTCTGAAATAGGCTTCACCTTTTTTGGCAAAGATCTTTTTAACCTCTTTGTTCTCTTTAGATTCTATCAGATCATCCGTATCTATGATGTAAGTACCATATTTTTTGGTAAATGCACGTGCAGTTGAACCCTTTCCGACACCCATAAAACCAATAAGGATAATATTATGTTTCAAGGGTCATACCATGTTGTAACGGTCAATGATCTTTGATATACGTTTACGCAGTGTTTTCAGTGCATCGATCGCATCATCACCTTCTGCTACCAAAGATTCAAATTCATCAAATTGTATCTTTGCTATCCAACCGATCTTCGCATGTCTTTTAATCCCTACGAAACGTACAGAACCAAAATGCTCTTCAGCCATCTTATAAATACGATCAATTCTTTCATCTAAAGTTTTTGCTTCTTTGTTACTCATTATTATCCTTTAAATTAAAAAGGTACTGCTGCAACTAATTTTCTCAACAAACCTCTGTTTGGATATAATTATAGCATATCAAAGGAACAAATCTATTACAAACAAGGATGTATGATGCAAAATGTACTGATCACAGGTGTAAGTTCAGGCTTAGGTGAAGCCTTGGCAAAAGCATTTTTGGAAAGTGGCGACACTGTTTATGCCATAGGCAAAAACATCCCTCATAAACTTGACAAGGATCCCCATTTCTTTTTTTTCCCATATGATCTGAGTGAAACTTTTCTGATCCAGTCATCACTCAAAGAGTTTCTTCAAAACCGCTCATTTGACATCGTAATACTCAATGCCGGTGTTTTAGGTGACATAGCACCACTTAATGAAACAGACCTGACTGATATTAAAGATGTAATGGAAATCAATGTCTGGGCGAACAAGGAGCTTATTGACACCCTTAATGCACATGCACAAGTTAAACAGGTTGTCGGCATGAGCTCAGGTGCTGCGGTCAATGGGTCAAAAGGCTGGGGAGCCTATTCGCTTTCGAAAGCCGGTCTCAACATGCTCTTGAAGGTCTATGCCAAAGAGTTACCACATATCCATTTTACTGCACTCGCACCAGGCGTGATAAAGACCCCTATGGTACAGCATATCATAGAGAATGTAGATGAAAACGTCTATCCCTCTGCTAAACGTCTCAAAGAAGGAGAGATTCGCTCACCCCAAAAAGCAGCCAAGCTTCTGATAGATACATTTCCTAAACTTTTCAGGTATGAGAGTGGAAGTTTTTTAGATGTAAGGAGTATGGATTAACCAGTAATTTGAGCCACATACATATAGAGTAGCACCAATACAAGAGAAGCTGTCGCCATTGTCCAAATAAAGGCAACAAGCATTTTTCCTGCATTGAACATTTGTCTGTATTTATAAAGTAATATAGGAAAAACAACCATAGCTACAAAAACAGGAAAATACATCATCTCACTCATGTCAAACTTTTCTATAGCATATCCAACTGCGATAAAAGAGGTATAGACAATGATGTAGACCATAGCCAATACGACCATCTGTACGATCATAAAAAGGACTCTGGCACCTGCCTTGTTTTTGTCATCATTGTAATATTGCATAGCTATGCCTCTTTAGTGAATCGTGCAAAATTATACACATCTCTTTTTTATGCTTCTATATCCGGCCATTCGCCAAAAGGCCAAGGTTTTTCATCTGTATTGAATCCAACATAAGAGACCAGCTGTTTACTGTACTCTCCCAAACCTTCAGTAAAATACATTATCTTATCATTGGGTTCACCGGTCAACCAGCTATAGATGTATTGGGTAATAGCGATCACAAAAAGTACCATGGAGATCAATCGTATAATGATCAAATACAAGATAATATAAAGTGCCCTGCCTACTCCCGGTTTTTCACGTTCTACTGTTTCGACTTCTTCCATCATGACCCTTTTTTAATTTGATTCAAAGTGTTCAATTATATCACACACAAAGATAAAAATGAAAAAATATGTCAAAATGATAACAATCAAACCAAAAAGGAACGCTATGAGACTCTTTATCGCATCTCCGGTCGAACTCGATGACTATAGTGCCATTCAGGAGGATTTTAAAGGCATTATCGAAGGCAAATGGGTGGAAGAGCAGAATCTGCATCTTACCTGGGTATTCCTTGGCGATATGAAAGATGATCGATCTGTCACTAAAAAGCTTTCAGATATCTCTGCATTAGAGAAGACTATAGAGATCAAAGAGTTAGGATATTTTGGACGACCGCCAAGAGTCTTTTTTGCCAGTTCTGAAGAGAAAATACTTTATGACAAAGCAAAAGAATTCAGAGAATCAGGATTTGACCTTTACCGATTTAAACCACACATGACCCTGTGTCGGATCAAAAACATACTGGACTATAAAGCCTATAAAGAGAGACTCAAAAGCTATCGTGAAAGATCTTTAGGAAAGATACTCCCGGAAATAAACCTCTATGAGAGCACCTTGTCTTCTCAAGGTGCTCAATATAACTGCAGATACACGGTAAAAAGTTAGGCTAATACCTGTATGATCGCTTCTGCTAATGCCTCTTTTTCAATGCTTCGTACCTTTGAATCAAATGCATCAAAATCCAAGCCCTCCTTGGCAACCTCTTTTTGCAAGATCACCTCTCCTGCATCCAGTTCAGAAGTGACATAGTGTACACTTACACCACCGTGGCTATGCTCATCTTCATAACTCCTCTCAATTGCATGAAGCCCCTTGTGTCTAGGGAGTAATGAAGGGTGAAGATTGATGCTTTTGACCTGCTCTGTAAATACAGGTGTCAAAATACGCATAAACCCTGCGAGAACTGTTAACTCTGGATCGTACTGATTCAAACGCTCTACAACTACTGTGTCGAAAGCTTCACGACTCTCATACGCTTTTGTATCTATGATCTCAAGAGGGATCGAAGCTGCTTGCGCGATCTTAATACCTTCGGCATTAGGATTATTTGTCAATGCAACGACAACATCACACTCTTTTTGGTGTAAAGTATTGACAATATGGGCAAAGTTACTTCCCCTGCCACTGAAGAGTACGGCTATTTTTTTACGATCTGCCATGAATGCTTCCCTGTTTAGTATCTTTACTAATTTTGGTGGCATTGTAACGTTTTAAGCCTTAACAGCACACTCTAATTCACCTACTTCTTCCACCAGGTCCGTAGGTAACATTGCATAAGAGGATCCATCAAACTTTTCTGCTGCCAACACCAAAGCCAAAGAGCCTTGAATAGCTGCATCTATGGCCGTATATCCTTGTGCGAGCAGTGAAACGATCAATCCTGAAAGCACATCCCCGCTACCCCCTTTACTGAGCTTGGAGCATCCCAATACATTGATGTAAAGTCGCTCCTCTTGCATGATCAATGTATTGGCACCTTTGAGAAGAAGGGTAATATGCGGATACTTAGCATTGAACATGCGTACCACCTCAAACCGTCTGTTCTGTACCTGTGTCACTGTCAACTGTTCTCCGGTAAGTGCTTTCCAGAGGACTACGAACTCCTTGGGATGTGGCGTCAGGACGATCTCTCTGTCCCTTTGTTCTAGGATAGTCAAGATCTCTTCATTATAAAAACTGTCTGCATCCAGTACAATAGGCAGATGACTTTTAACCACATACTTTTGTATGAATTCACTCTCAAAGTGACACCCTAGCCCCATACCTATAGCCAAAGCCGATGCATTCTCCGGAACTACAGTGGCATGCATCAAATAAGGAGGCGGAGTGACCTTTTCATGTACCACCAATGTCGTAAGACCAGCTCCAAACTTAGCCGCAGCCATCCCCGAGATGATCCCTGCACCCTCTTTCTCTCCACAAAATACTGCCGCATGACCAAAGCTTCCTTTGTGCGTTGACTGCTGTGTTCTGCTTGGAAGCTTCAGGTCTGATCTTTCGATCAAACAGGTTTGACTCTGTCCTTCATAAAAAAGAGAACTGACTCCCAGATCAACACGCAATACTTCACCTACCGCATCTTTACAGGCATCCAAAAATTGGGACTCTTTATAAGCACCCATACTTATCGTCACATCTGCATGAAATGCGATAGGCATAAGCATACCGCTCTCTCCTACTCCGGTGGGAATATCACAAGCGATTTTAAATGCTTTAATGGCATTGAGCTGATGCAATATATACTGTGTGTTTTCATCCAGGTTTCGGTTGAGCCCAGCCCCAAAGAGTGCATCCACCACGACATCAGCCTGAGTGATCGTCTCTGCTGTTTTAAGTCCTAAATATCTCACACGTTCATACTGTAATTTAGCCATTTTAGAGTGGAGTTCATTCGGTATATAGAGTTTGATCTCATAATCTCCATGAAGTTGTCGTGCCAATGCGATACCATCTGCACCATTGTTTCCCGGACCCGATGCTATCAATACAGAACTGCCTAAAGGAAAATGCTCACGTATATAATTTGACATCCCAGCTGCCGCATGCTCCATCAGGATATCTTCACTAAGCCCATAGGTTTCATAACATCGTTGATCCAAGTTATAACAGCTTTCAAATACTTTTTGCATCTCAACTCCTTTTACACATCCGTCTATTTTATCACAAATTAATACTAACTCGATATAATCCGATTCATATTTATCCATTTTGGTCTTGAACCAAGAAATTTTGATAAGGAAGGGGGTGCTTTTCGATGCCAGGAATTATGCTAACACAACGTGACTCTTTTGATGATGCTTACAGAAAATTCAAAAGACAATGCGACAGAAACCTTATCGTGACAGAAGCTAGAGCTAGACAACACCACGAAACTGAGACTGAAAAGAGAAAAAAAGAGAAAATTGCAACACGCAAGAAAATCCTTAAAAAACTCTTCATGCTTAGAAGATACGAGTCTAGACTGTAATTCAGTCTTACTCCTATTCCAACTCATACGAGTTGGAATATTCTACATTATTAAACATCTTTACTACAACCAATTTAACAACATTTTCTCTTACTTTTATAGCCTTAAATATACCTAAGATATATACTTTAAATCGATTTCTCTCTACAGTTTAATAATTAAATGTTATTCTTAGTCATGATATTAAATTATCATTACTTCCTAATAGAAAGGAGAAGTACCTATGGAAAAATCTCTTTATGAACGATTGGGCGGTGAAGAAGCCATTAGAAAACTAGCAAATGATATAGCTGAAAATCATATGGCTAACCCTCTCATCAAAACACGCTTCGATATCGTCGAAGATATGGATAAGACCAAGCAGTTGGTTTTTGAATTTATTTGTGCTGGAACAGGTGGGCCTCAAGCCTATACAGGTAGAGATATGTTAACTGCCCATAAAGGAATGAATATTTCTGAACAAGAGTTTATTGTTGTTGTAGATGACATCATGAATGCTATGGATCAAAATAACCTTGGTGAAGCAGAGAAAAAAGATATGCTTGCAATTGCCTACTCACTTAAAGATGAGATCATACGGGTATAGATAAACAGGGGAGATTTCAAGATCTCTCTGCAACTTCACTTGGTACCATGAAATATGGAAAACTTTCTTATAACTCATTACACATTATTTAACTTTTGGCTAAAATTATCTCATATTTTTTCGAAGGTTTCCTTATGACATTTACGACCACATTACAAGAAGATGCTATCAAGATCATGCTCCTGGGTTCTGGAGAACTTGGTAAAGAGGTCGCTATAGAGGCACAAAGACTTGGCATCGAAGTGATAGCTGTAGACAAATACGAAAATGCCCCTGCTCATCTCGTAGCCAACCGTTCTTATGCGATAGATATGCAAGATAAAGAAGCAGTACTCGCTCTCATAGAAAAAGAGAAACCAACGTATATCCTGCCAGAAGTTGAAGCCATCAGCATTGTTGCACTTTTTGAGGCAGAAGCAAAAGGGTTTCATGTCATTCCTAATGCGGAAGCGGTAAACAAAACAATGAACCGTAAGAACATCCGTCTCTTTGCAGCTGAAGATCTAGGGCTTAAAACTAGTAACTATGAATTTGTCACTACACTTGAAGGATTAAAGGCTGCGGCTGAGCGCATCGGTTTTCCTTGTGTCATCAAACCTGTCATGAGTTCATCAGGTCACGGACAAAGTATCTCTAGAACACCTGATGATATAGAAAAGTCATGGGAGATGGCAAAAAAGGCGCGTGGTGATGCCTCTGAACTGATCGTAGAGGAGTTCGTTCCGTTTGATTATGAGATCACTCTATTGACCGTGCGTAATGAAACTGGTACATCATTTTGTGAGCCTATCGGTCATGTACAAAAAGATGGGGACTTCATCCTATCATGGCAGCCTATGCAGATGACCCCTGGAGCACTTCAAAAAGCTCAAGAGATCGCAAAATCTGTGACTGATGGTCTGGGTGGCCGCGGTATCTTTGGAGTGGAGTTCTTTGTGAAAGATGACGAAGTCTACTTCTCTGAACTCAGCCCGCGTCCACATGATACAGGGATGGTAACACTTATCACACAAAGCCAAAGTGAATTTGCCCTGCATGTCAGAGCAGTACTTGGACTGCCTCTTGACTTTACTTTCTTTGGATCAGGAGCCTGCGGTGCATATAAAGCTAAAAATGAAAGCCGTAACCCTACACTTGAAGTACCGGATGATGCCTTTACAAAAGACAGTTTTGTAAGGGTCTTTGGTAAGCCGGAATCGCATGTAGGGCGTCGCATGGCAGCAAGCCTTGTACTTGATGAAGTAGAAGAAGCAAAAAAAAGAGCTACACAGATCGTAGAATCAATTTCAGATAACTAATAGGACAAATTATGAATATCATTGTACTTGACGCCAAAACATTAGGAGATGACTTAGACATTCGTGTACTTGACTCTTTTGGGACCGTGACCATATATCAGACGACTTCAAGAGAAGAGACCCTTGAACGCATTCAGATAGCAGATATCATCATTACCAACAAAGTCGTGATCACAGCAAATATGATGGAAGAAGCACCTCGACTAAAACTGATCTGCATCGCAGCAACCGGCATGAATAATGTTGATTTGGAGGCTGCAAAATATAAAGGAATAGAGGTCAAGAATGTTGCCGGGTATTCAACCAAAAGCGTAGTGCAGCATACCTTTGCCATGACACTTTATCTACTTGAGAAAATGGCCTATTATGATGCTGTGGTCAAAGATGCCACTTGGACCGAGTCAGGACTTTTTACCGATGTGAGCCGTCCTTTCTATGAGATCTCTGGGAAAAAATGGGGGATCATCGGTTTTGGTGCGATAGGGCAAGAGGTCGCTAAGATCGCTACTGCGTTTGGTGCAGAGGTAAGTTACCACTCTACCAGCGGAAAGAACCTTCACCATGGCTATCCGCATCAAAGTTTAGAGTTTATCCTTAGAGACTGTGACATCATCTCTATACATGCCCCTTTGAATGATGATACCTATAATCTGATCAATGAGATCAACCTTCCTTACATAAAAAATGATGCTATTCTTCTGAACCTGGGGCGTGGGGGTATCATCAATGAAACGGACTTGGCATTTGAACTGGATAGAAGACCATTGTATGCAGGTTTGGACGTACTAGAAAAAGAGCCTATGACGATCAACAACAGACTGAACGAAGTCAAACACAAAGAGAGACTCCTCATCACACCTCATATGGCTTGGACAAGTATCGAAGCTAGAAAAAAGCTTCTTGAAGGTATCGTAGAAAATATCCGAAAGTTTATGGAGAAATAATGGTAGATGTACTGATCATCGGTTCAGGAGGCGCAGGGCTGACCGCTGCACTTTCAGCAAAAAAAGAGGGTGCTTCAGTCATTGTAGCAGGAAAAACCTACCCTACCAACTCGCAAACCTCTATGGCTCAAGGGGGAATGAATGCCGCACTTGGCAATGTGGGGGGAGATGATACTTCTTCTCACATTGCAGATACCATCAAGTCAGCACATCTGCTTTGTGATGAAAAGATGGTAAAAAAAATGTGTGAAGAGGCACCTGAAACGATCTCATGGCTGGAACGTTTGGGAGTACCATTCTCCAGACTTGACAATGGCAAAATGGGCACGCAGACGATTGCCCAGCGTCAGATGGGTGGTGCTTCAGCCAAACGTGCATGTTATGCCCAGGACTACACCGGACTTAAAATACTTCATACCCTCTATGATACATGTCTCAAAGAGAAGATAGAGTTTTTGGATGAACACTATCTTTTAAATCTCATCATTGAAAACCAAACAATCAAAGGTGCCACTTTTTTAGATATCCATACTGGAGAAGTAAAACAGGTCGATGCCAGATCTGTCATCATAGCCACTGGTGGCTATGGTTCACTCTACCATGGTTTCACCACCAATGCGTATGGTTCAACTGGAGATGGTGTGGCAGCTGTACTGCGAGCCGGTGGGTCAGTATCTGATATGGAGTTCATACAGTTTCATCCCACTGCACTGAAACACTCTTGTATACTCATCTCAGAGAGTGCCCGAGGAGAAGGCGGATATCTGGTGAATGAATCAGGAAAACGTTTTGTAGATGAACTCAAACCTCGTGACGAAGTAGCACGTGCCATCTTTTCTCAAATGCAAGGGGGCGAGCGTGTCTTTTTGGATGTGCGCCACTTAGGAGAAGAGAAACTCATGGAGCTTCTTCCCCAAGAGGTGGAACTGTGCAAGATACATGAACATGTTGATCCCTCACATGAGCTTATTCCCATCAAACCGGTTGCACACTACACTATGGGCGGTATAGATGTAGATGATATGCTGGAAGTAACTGGGATCAAGGGATGTTTTGCCGTTGGGGAGTGTTCTAATGCCAAGGTACATGGTGCGAACCGTCTTGGAGGGAACTCTCTGCTTGAGATCACAACGTTTGGAAAGATCGCAGGAGAAAATGCCTATGCATATGCCCGATCTTCTGACAATGCACCTGCTGATGGTACTCAACAGCAAAAGGATACTGTATGGATAAAATCACTACTGTCTCAAGAAGCACCTGTGAACTTTTATCCTTACAGAGAGATGCTAGGAAATATCTTTTATGAAAAGGTGGGTATCGTTAGAGAGAATGAACAACTTCAAGAAGCACTCAATGAAGTAAACTCTATGCAGGATGATGAAGAAAAGATGGGGGTTAGTGACAAAAGTTCTGAAAATAACCAGAACCTCATTGATTTCTTAGAATTTCAAAATGCCCTGCTCCTGGCCCCTACTATCATCTCAGCAGCTATTCAAAGAGATGAAAGCCGTGGGGCACACTACAAAATGGGTTTTGAAGAGGAGAATGAAACGCTTCAAAAGCACATCGTTTTTCAGCTAGAAAAGGAAGAGACATGCAGATAAAAATTCTTCGTTCCCAAACCGGTACCCATCAACTCTATACGCTGCCTGCTGGAGAGATACCTCTATTGAATGCTTTGACCTACATCAAAGAGACACAAGATGCTACCCTTACTTTTTCAGCCGGGTGTCGTGCTTCAGTTTGTGGTACCTGTGCCGTCCGTGTAAATGGAAGAGAAGAGCTCTCCTGTTCTTACAAGGTAAAACCTGGAGATATAATAGAACCGTTGCAGTATCATCCTGTACTACGAGACCTCAAAGTAGATAAACACAAAGCCAAAGAGACACTCTCTAAAAGTACCGCATGGCTGCACAGTTCACAAGAGGCTTCACTCACACATGCTGATGAGAAACTCAGCGAAACACAAACAGACTGTATCCTCTGTGACTCATGCTACTCAGCTTGCCCTGTCTTTGCAGTAAACCCGGATTTTTTGGGACCTTTTGCACTAACGAGAGCCTACCGATACAATTCGGATAAACGTGAAGGCAGTGTAAAAAGTATCATCGATAATGTACAAAGTAACGGTGTGTGGGATTGTACTTTATGTGGAGAGTGTACGATGGTCTGTCCAAAGGGTATTGATCCGAAGATGGATATCACAATGCTCAGAGGTATCTCTGTACAGGAAGGCTATGAAGATCCTTCTTTTGCTGCACAGAGTTTTGGCACGCCAGATTTTGGCGGTGGAGGATTTGGGTTCGATCCCAATGCAAGATTTTAGAGTTCTCTAGGGTCTACGATCTTTCCTGCAATTGCACTTGCTGCAGCTACGGCTGAATTTGCCAAATAGATCTCAGAGGTTCTAGCTCCCATACGACCTACGAAATTACGATTAGTTGTTGCCACACAACGCTCACCGTCACCCAAAATACCCATATATCCACCCAAACATGCACCACAAGTAGGGTTAGAAACCACGGCACCTGCTTCGATAAGGATATCCATCAAACCTTCATGTTGTGCTTGAAGAAGTATCTTTTGTGTAGCTGGTGTCACGATCATACGTGTATGACGTGCAACTCTTTTACCTTTCACGATCTCTGCTGCAATACGAAGGTCTTCTATGCGTCCATTTGTACAAGAGCCTATCATCACTTGGTCCACTTTCAAGTCGTCTTCTACAGCTTGCTCTACAGGCTTACCGTTAGATGGCAGAAAAGGATAAGCGATCACAGGTGAAAGTGCTGCTGTATCTATCGTAATGACTTGACAATACTCAGCATCTGCATCAGCCACATGGATCTTAGGCTCGGCTCTTAATCCACCATTGGCTTCTTTTCTCTCATCAAGATATTTCAAAGTTACATCATCTACAGCAAAGATACCATTTTTAGCACCTGCTTCTATCACCATGTTTGCGATAGAAAATCTATCTGCCATCCCAAGGTACTGGATCGCTTCACCTGTGAATTCAATCGCTTTGTACAAAGCACCATCCACACCTATCTGACGAATAAGTTCCAGGATGATATCTTTGCCGTAGATGTGTTCACCAGGCTTACCTATCAACTCTACTTTTATCGTCTCAGGTACTTTAAACCAGTTACCACCCGTGATCATTCCAAATGAAAGGTCTGTACTTCCCATACCTGTTGAGAATGCACCAAGTGCTCCATGTGTACAGGTATGACTGTCTGCACCGATGATCACATCACCAGGAACAACAAGCCCTTTTTCGGGAAGCAGAGCATGCTCAATACCCATATCTTTTTCATCAAAGAAGTACTTCATGTCATGCTTATAGGCAAAATCTCTAGAGATCTTTGCCTGGTTTGCTGAAGCGATATCTTTTGCAGGAATGTAGTGATCCATGACGATACAAAAGTTATCAGGTCTTGCCAATTTCTCTGCACCACTCTCTTCAAATGCTCTAATAGAGATAGGTGTAGTAATATCATTACCGATGATCATATCGATATCTACTCTAACGATCTTTCCTGCTTTTACCTCTTTGCCGGCATGATCTGAAAAGATCTTTTCTGTAATGGTTTGTCCCATTGTCTGTCCTTATATTTGATAGGACGGTGCGAGAACAAAGTCCCCTCACCTAAGTTGTCACTGGGACAACTTTAGCAGTTGGCTCATGCGACTGGTCGCATTTTAGCTCGACTATATCCTATATTATTCTGTATTTATTACGCGAATTATAGCAAAATAAATTTATGGTTGAATTTTCTTCTTTAATAATTCATTGGTTCTGCGAACGACCTTGGAAGAGAAGCGATTCGAGAGGAGAACGATTTTTTGTTTCGTTTTTTCCAAAAAAATGAAAAGAAAACCTGCTTTCATCATCAATTTTGCTATAATCACAAACATGAAACTTTATGAACTCAAAGCCATCGCTCAGCGCCTCAACAACTTCTCTTTCATCAGCCGTGCAAGACGTGTAGAGGACAACACCATAGAGCTGGTATTTGATAAAAAAGAGAGCTATTTCTTCAATATGACCAGAGGACACAGCTTTATCTATAAAGCTCCTTCACAAAGGCCTCTTCAAGGCTATAATGCCCCTTTTGACACCCTGCTTCACACACTTCTTTCAGCAAGTAAACTCATCAATGTAGAAGTACCTGGTTCTGACCGTATACTTCGTTTTACGCTGGCTCCAAAAAGTTCCTACAAAGACAAGATTATTTACCTGCAACTAGAGTTTACAGGGAAAAATACCAATGCCATACTTATAGATGACAATGAGGTCATTATCGAAGCCCTTAGACATATCGATGCTGAGAGTTCTTTTCGTGTCATCCGACCAGGCGTTGAACTACTGGATATTCCTCCTTTTGAGCGTTCTGAAGAGAGCAAAGAGATAGAAGATATCGATCTGTATCTAGAAGAAAAATATGCACAGATGCAAGCAAAAAAACTTCTAGAAATGAAAAAACAAAAGCTCTCTCAGATAGCAAAAAAGAGTAAAAAGCTGACTCAGCTTTTAAAGAACTTGCCTGATGAAGAAAGCCTCGAACAACAAGCCCAAGAGTACAAAAGTTACGGGAACCTCATCTTGGCAAATCTTTATCAGATCAAACCCTACGATACGAAGTTAAAAACCTACGATTTTGAAGGCAAAGAGATCACGATAAAGCTGCCTAAAGATGTCAAAGTAAATCGCATGAGCGATTATTTTTTCAATCTTGCCAAACGTGCTCAGAACAAGGCTAAAAATATCCATATTGAAAAAGAGAACCTTCAAAGTAAAAAAAGTTTCTACGAGAATATCTACTTTGCACTTGAGCAGGCTAAAGAGCCCTATGAACTTGAACTTCTTGTCCCTAAACGTGCAAAATCACAACGTAAAAAAGAGCGTCTTACCGAAGGTGAACTTTTCTGGATAGAAGACTACAAGGTCCTTGTAGGACGCAACAGTAAAGAGAATCAAAAGCTTTTGGAGATCGCAAAAGCAAATGACATCTGGATGCATGTACGTGATGTACCCTCAAGCCATGTGATCATCAGAACCGATAAACAAAATCTGCCTGACTCTGTACTCAATGCAGCAGCTAAACTCTGTGTTGATTTTTCTGTGAAGAACCCCGGTGATTATGAAGTCGATTACACTAAACGTAAATTCGTAAAGGTCCAAGAGGGTTCGAGTGTGCTCTACAACAAATATGACACGATCTCTGTTACTAAAGAGGGTATCGAGATCAGAGTCTAGTCCCCTCTAATCCAAAGCGTGCTATAATATTTTTTATTTAAAAACATAGGAAATAATGATGACAAAGATATTTACAGACTATCAGGCACGGTGGCTTACGGGTATTGGACTATTGGCACTTGTAGGGTTCATCGGCTGGGTAGATAACTTTTTTGTTATGTGGACTTTTTTGGGTGTGGTTTATATCTTTGCTTTTTATGAAGCAATGAAGCTTTTCAAACTCACTGGTCCGTCTATGTATGTCTGGGCTGTTGTTCTTTGGCTAGTGGCCTATTTTTATCCGAACCCGGATGACCTCTTCTTCTTTATGGCTGTTATCTTTGCCTCATCTCTGGCCTATTTTCATAACTTTGACAAAAGACTGCTGCTTCCATTTCTCTACCCGGTAAGTGGAATACTATTTTTCCTTATCCTCTATCAAGATTTTGGTATCGCCTCTATGTTCTGGCTTCTTGTGACCGTTGCACTCACGGATGTAGGTGCATTTTTCACCGGTAAGACCATTGGTAAAACAAAGTTCTCAGATACATCACCGAATAAAACACTTGAAGGTGTATTTGGAGGTATCATTATTGCAACTGCAGCTGGTAGTTTTGCTGGACTCTATGTCGTTGAACTTTGGATCGCGATCATCGTAACATTGGTCACTTCTATCGCTTCAGTATTTGGAGACCTTTTTGAGTCTTACCTTAAACGTGAAGCGGGTGTAAAAGACTCCGGAGACCTGCTCCCTGGGCATGGTGGTATCTTGGACAGAATAGATGGTTATCTCTTTGGTGCAGTCATTATGGTTATAGCGCTAAGATCACTAATCTAATGGGACGTAAAATGAGCAAAGCCCATTTGACTACGTTAGCACTGTGTTTTACTCAGCGTAAAGCTCAAACGACTAGTCGTTTTACAGAGTCTTAAATGAATAGCATCGTTCTTCTCGGTTCTACTGGCTCCATAGGGGTCAATACCCTGATCATTGCCAAACGCTATAACATTGCCGTAGAAGCATTGGTGGCAGGGAATAATATAGAGCTTCTTAATCAACAGATCAAAGAACATCAACCCAAAGTTGTCGCTATCGCCAATGAAGCTGACAAAGCAAGAGTAGACCATCCTCATGTGCTTTGTGGGGCACAAGGTATCTTAGATGTCATTGAGATCTCCAAGAGTGATACCGTTGTCAATGCACTCGTTGGTTATACTGGGCTAGCCCCCACACTTAAAGCTACCAATCTTGGCAAAAGAGTCGCTCTGGCAAACAAAGAGTCTTTGGTTGTAGCTGGAGAGTTCATAGATATCTCTCTTATCACACCCATAGATTCTGAGCACTTTGGATTGTGGTATCTCATGAATAATCGTCCTGTCTCTAAGCTCTACATCACTGCAAGCGGTGGTGCTTTTAGAGACTGGGAATTGGAAAAGATGAAAGATGCTACATTTTCTGATGCACTCAAGCACCCAAACTGGTCTATGGGGAACAAGATTACCATAGATTCAGCGACCATGACCAATAAACTTTTTGAACTTTTAGAAGCAAAATGGCTTTTTAACATGAGCAATATCGATGCCATGATAGAAAAAAAGTCCATCATCCATGCACTCGCTGAGTTCACGGACGGTTCCACGACTGCGCATTTTGCAGGTGTCGATATGAAACTCCCTATCGCCTTTGCACTCAAAGGTGAAGTTGAAGAGCCTATCTTACCCCCTACGGACCTACTGAGTATGGGAAGTGTGGAATTTCTGCCTATTGAAGCAGCACGCTACCCGATCTGGAACATTAAGGAACATATACTGCAAAACCCTCATTTGGGTGTTGTGGTCAATGCAGCCAATGAGGAAGCCATCCAAGCATTCCAACAAGAGCAATGTTCCTTCTTTGGCATGAGTGAGATGGTACTGGATGCCTATAAAAGATTTGAGAACGTTAAAGCATCAACCATCGATGAGATCATCCAACTGGATAAAGAGATAAGAGCCTATGTCAACGCCAGATAAAGTCCTCATACTCCATGGCTGGGGCGGAAGTGACACCCCTCACTGGCAAGCAGAACTGGCTGGGGCTATAGCCAAAGCATACGGTACGGTCTCATTTCCTTTGCTTGATAACTGTCATTTTCCCTCAAAGAACAGATGGGTAAAACAACTCAAAGAAATATTGGAAGATTTCAAACCAGATACGATCGTTTGTCACTCGTTAGCCAATATCCTTTGGTTCTGGTTCTGTCATGAACCAGGGTGTGAAAAGTTCTCTCAGATAAAAAGACTTTTTCTTGTCTCACCTCCTAGTCTCACTACTGAGGTAGATACTATCAAGACTTTTTTCCCTTGCTCATTACCTAATGATCTTCATGCGCAAGAGGTCCAGATGATCGTTTCAGATAATGACCCCTACATTGAGGCAGAAGAGGCTCAATTGATGGCAGAACATTATGATGTCCCTTTAATCATTATCAACAATGCGGGTCATATCAATGCTGATAGCGGCTATGGCAAATGGGAATTGATCGAAAAACTTGTAATGGACAGAGTATGATCTTAAGTATCGAATCAAGTTGTGATGACAGCTCTATAGCGATCACTGAGATAGAAAGTAAGAAGGTTATTTATCATAAGAAGATCTCTCAAGAGACTGAACACTCCTGTTATGGTGGTGTCGTACCTGAACTTGCATCCAGACTGCATGCGGTTGCACTTCCGCAGATACTAGCAGAGACAAAACTCTACTTTGATAAGCTCAAAGCCGTTGCGGTGACCAATCAACCTGGATTAGGAGTTACACTGCTTGAGGGTATAGCAATGGCAAAGACACTTAGCTCTTTGCTTGATATCCCTCTCATCCCTGTACATCATCTCAAAGGGCATATCTACTCACTTTTTATAGAAAAAGAACCCATCATGCCCCTGCTTGTACTTCTGATCTCAGGAGGGCACACGCAGATCATTCGAGTAGAAAGTTTTGAGCATATGGAGATCTTGGCTACCAGTATAGATGATTCCGTGGGGGAAAGCTTTGACAAGTGTGCCAAGATGATGGGCTTAGGTTACCCTGGGGGGCCACTTATAGAAGCGCTTGCACTCAAAGGAGATGAGAACCGTTTTGATCTTCCTGTCCCGCTGCGAAACTCTCCGCTTATCGCATTCTCACTCTCAGGTCTTAAAAATGCTGTCAGACTTAAAGTAGAAGCGCTTGGAGGCAGTGAAAAAATGAGCGAACAGGACAAAGCTGATCTCTCTGCATCCTTCCAAAAAGCCGTTAAACTACACCTGCTTCAAAAAAGCAAAAAAATCTTTGCAAAAGAGAAGATCAAAGACTTTGCTATCGTAGGTGGGGCATCTGCGAACAAATACATTCGAGATGCCTATCAAAACCTCTGTGATGAGTTTGGAAAAACACTTCACGTCGCACCTCTTCAATACTGTTCAGACAATGCAGCCATGATAGGACGATATGCCCTGGAAGCCTATGAAAAAAAGCACTTTATCGACCCCAATGAAATCGATATTGTGAGTACAAAAAAACAACAAAGTGGCATGCTGCTCTAAAAGCGCATGGGATCGCGGTTTCACCCTCTATTTCCTAAGTTAGTTTTGGCTAAAATATATATACTTATACCCTCAAAAAATGGAGTCTCAATATGGCAGAATATGGTGCTAGTAATATTAAAGTTCTTAAAGGACTGGAAGCGGTAAGAAAAAGACCGGGAATGTACATTGGTGATACCTCTACAAAAGGGCTTCACCATCTTATCTACGAAGTGGTAGATAACTCTATCGATGAAGCGATGGCCGGTTTTTGTGATACGATCAAAGTCACTCTCACAAAAAATGGTTCAGCCATCATCGAAGATAATGGTCGTGGTATCCCTGTCAAAGAGCACCCGACAGAGAAAATCTCTGCTGCTACCGTTGTTCTAACGGTCCTCCATGCCGGTGGTAAATTTGACAAAGACACCTATAAGGTCTCTGGTGGTCTTCACGGAGTTGGTGTTTCTGTTGTAAATGCCCTTTCCAAAGACCTTCATCTTACGGTTTTTAAAGACAAAGAGGTACATACGCAAAGTTTTGAAAAAGGTATCCCTACAGCACCACTTGAATCTGGTGACAAAACGAACAAACACGGTACCAAGATAGAGTTCTGGCCGGATGATTCCATTTTCACTGAGTCCGTTACCTTCCAAAAAGAGATCTTGATGAAACGTTTCAAGGAACTCTGCTACTTGAACCCAAAGATCAGTATCGAATTCAAAGATGAACGTGATGGAACAAAAGAGACATTCAATTTTGAAGGTGGTATCAAGCAGTTCGTTGAAGATATGAATAGTAAGGAGGCTCTCTCTAACGCACAATTCTTCCAAGGAAAAGCAGATGATATCGAGATAGATATTGCACTTATGTACTGTAATGCGGACTCTGAAAAAGTCCTATCCTTCGTAAACAACATTAAAACACCTGATGGTGGTACACATGAAGCTGGTTTCAGAGCCGGTCTTACCAACTCACTCAGAAGCTACATCAACAAAAATGCAAATGCTAAAGAGAAAAATACCAAAATCACCGGAGATGATACAAAAGAGGGACTCATCGCTATCGTTTCAGTACGTGTACCTGAACCTCAGTTTGAAGGACAGACCAAAGGTAAACTGGGATCAAGCTATGTAAGACCTCTAGTACAAAAACTCTTCTCAGAGAACTTCAACAAATATCTTGAAGAGAACCCTATCGAAGCTAAAGAGATCATGGCACAAGTACTTCTTGCAGCACGTGGTAGAGACGCAGCAAAACGTGCAAAAGATCTTGTGAAACGTAAAGACTCTATGAGCGTAGGAACACTTCCCGGTAAATTGGCAGACTGCCAAAGCAAAGACCCTGAAGTCTCTGAGATCTACCTGGTGGAGGGAGACTCTGCCGGTGGTTCTGCAAAACAGGGACGCGACAGAGTTTTTCAAGCGATCCTGCCGCTTAAGGGTAAGATCCTCAATGTAGAAAAAGCACGTTTAGAAAAGATACTCAAATCGGATGAGATAAAAAATATGATCACTGCACTTGGATGCGGTATCGGTGAAGAGTTTGATGAGGAGAAGTTACGGTATCATAAGATCATCATCATGACCGATGCGGATGTAGATGGATCTCACATTCAGACACTCCTTATGACATTCTTCTTTAGATTCCTAAAGCCAGTTATCGAGAATGGGTATCTCTATCTTGCACAACCGCCACTCTACCGTTACAAAAAAGGGAAAAATGAGACCTATCTAAAAGATGAGAAAGCACTCAATGACTTCCTGATAGAAAACGGTATCTCAGCGATCGAAAGCACAACTATGGGACAAGCGGACCTGGTTGACCTTTTCAAACTGGTTGCATACTACCGTATGACACTCAAAGAGATCGAAAAACGCTTTGCACTGCCTGAAGTGCTACGTTACATGATCGAAAACCCGGATATCATTGGTACAGATAACAAAGCACTGGCAAAAACGATCGAAGCGTATATCGCCGAACTTGGTTACAACATTCTTAACAAAACGATCACTGAAGATACGATCCATCTCTTTGTACAGACCAACGATGGTCTTGAAGAACTGATCGTAGATGAGATACTCTTCACAAACCCTCACTATAATGAAGCGATCCATATCCATCAGAAGATCAACGATCACATCACAGATGAGTTCAAAGACCAAGATCTTCTTGAGCTCTTTGCAGAAGTTGAAAGCTCTGCGAAGAAAGGTGCCTATATCCAGCGCTATAAAGGTCTAGGTGAGATGAACCCTGAACAACTCTGGGAGACAACAATGACACCTGAGAACAGAAGATTGTTACAGGTGACCATAGAGGATGATGAGAGTGCAAGTGATACATTTACACTTTTCATGGGAGATGAAGTAGAACCTAGAAGAAACTACATTGAGAGCCACGCCAAAGATGTAAAACACTTGGATGTGTAATGCTCTACTCGCAAAAAGAAGAAAGGGGACGTCAATTTAGCCTAGCTCTTAGAGCAGGTATGCCCGTACTCATTCTTGTTTTTCTTGTATTTTATACTACACTTGATCATAGTGAAGCGGTGACCATTACTGTAAGAGATGGTATGCTGATCGCTGCCCTTACTTTCATTGCCGTCTATTTTATCTATTTTCTTATCAATCTGAGTGTACAGGAAACACTGCTTGATGAGACCACACAGGTATTCAATAAAAGAACTTTTTTAAAAAAACTTGAAGAGTATCAACCAAGATCTCTTATCTGTCTGAACATCGAGAACCTCCTCTCACTGAGTGAGAACTACAGTAGTGAACAGATAGATAATCTTCTCTATACCATTTCCAAAAAATTGAGTCTTACCCTTAAACAAAATGGTTTAGAAAAAGCACTGATAGGTAGAGGTCGTGGTTCAGAGTTTCTGATCGCACTCAATAAAGAAGATGTTGATATACAAAACATCCTAGTGAATCTAGTTGAAGAGACCAGCAGAATCAATAATATAGATGTAGACTACAAATTTGCAACGATCATAAATCCCAATGAAGATTTCCAAAAAGCGATCATCCAACTTAGAGACATCATTGCCAGTCAATCCGAAAACAGTGATAAACAAAGATACAAACATAGCGTGAAAGATGCCCAAGAACTTACCGGTATAGAGAAAGATGTTATTGAGACGATACAAAAGAAAAAGCTGATACTGACCTTCAGGCCTCTGCTCAATATCTCCAAAGATACTATAGATATCTATGAGATCGCCGTTAAACTAAGATCAAAAACCCATCAAAATATCCTGCCTCGTGTATATCTGCCTATCATCAATCGTTTAGGATTGGGTAGAAAATATGACCTTGCACTGATCAAACATGTAATAGACCTCTTACCTCTTGTAGATAATATCTCATTCACCTTCAATCTTTCACCATTTTCTCTCAGAGACAGCTCTTTTCAAGAAAAAGTGTTCGCCTATTTGGAAGAGAAAGACGTAGACCCGTCACGCCTGATCATTCAGCTCTACGAGCGTAAGACACACCATGACCTCAGTGGGTACCTTAATACCCTCAAAAAATTCAGATCTCATGGTATGAAGATCTGTATCGATAATTTTGGTTCTTCCAATGCATCCATGGAGTATATGAAACATTTTAAATTTGATATGGTTCAATTCGACAGAGACTATGTGACAAAACTGGAAGATAAAACAACTCATGCCATGCTCTACTCGTTGATTCATATGTCAAAGGAACTAGAGGTACAGACGGTAGCCAAATGGGTGGATAATGAAGCACAAAAAAAGAGTCTGAAAACACTTGGCATAGACTATATACAAGGGTTTGGTGTCAGTACACCTGTCGATGAAGAGACCCTGATCAATAGATACAACTAAAGGAAAAAAATGAAATACGGTGAAAAAGAGATACAAGAATTTGATATCAATAGTGAAGAGAACTATTGGGCTAATGAACATAAAAAAAATTACACGATAAACATTGAACTTCCAGAGTTCATGTGTATGTGCCCACGTTCAGGTTACCCTGATTTTGCCACGTTCAAACTCTCCTATGAACCAGATGCATTGGTGATAGAGCTCAAAGCACTAAAACTCTATATTAACTCATTTATGCATAGACATATTTCACATGAAAATTCAGCCAATGAGGTGTATGATACACTCTTTAGTAAACTCAAGCCAAAGTCTATGAAACTGATCGCTGACTTTAACCCCAGAGGAAATGTTCACACTGTGATCGAGATCGACAGTACAAAAAACTAAAACATTACAATTTGACATACATTTAAAATTTTTTCAAAAAATCTATTATGATACATGTATCTGAACAATAAGGATAAACATGATAGATTTTCATGAAGTCATGCAAAGGGTCAGACAGATCCTCTCTATAAAAACAAAAAAAGAAAAAATACTGGATCGGGATATAGCAGACTCCCTCGACCTTGATCCTCAATACTTTGCAGTGATCAAAAAGCGTAAAAAAATTCCCTATGAATCCTTGGCTCATTTTTGTAAGCACCATAAGATCAGTATGAATTGGATACTACTGGCACAAAAACCGCAGTATTTGACCTAACTATTATTTATAGCTATAATTAAACACAAATAAAAATTATAAGGGGTAACCATGAGCAAACTAGACGAAAAAGTTGAACACTATATTGCTGCAGCAAAAGAGTTGGGATTAGATCTTTCTGATGATCTTATCGGTAAAGTGACTGCAGGATTAGGACCATCTATCTATAAGCAGGATGCTGAGACTGTATCATGTTCAGACAGTTCAGAACTTGATACAGTTAAAAAGAACTTCTTAGGAAATAAACTTGGTGTTGATGCGGATGATGCAACTTTAGATGCTGCTATCAAAGGGGTCTGTGAGGCGATGGGAACTTCAAATAGACATAAATACAGAGCGATTTTCTATGCACTTTTAACCAAAGAGTTCGGTAAAGAGTCGGTTTACACTTAATTTAAAAAGGAGATTTATATCTTGATAAACAAGATATATCTCTTCTCCTCATCATTTTTACCAAATCCGACGATCTCCATATCCTTATACTGAGCATTAACATCCATTTTAAGCTCAAACATCATAGCATCCATATCTAGTATCAAGATTTCAGGGATAAGCTCTCCTATCGTCAATATCTTACCGCTACTATCTATTTTAAGTTTGAGTTGTCTATTCTCTCTTTCTAAACTAATGGCATTTAACGGAGCTTCACCGGCATAGATAAGTTTGTTGCTATCATTCTCATCCGTTTTTAGCAATCCGGCAGTCACTTCATACTCCTCATGATTACCTATCTGCTCTCTTACATCTTCAATAAGGTCAATAATTACTCTCATCTCTATCCTTTAAATACTATGCTATGTTAATTCAAAAATTAAAATAGAATAATACTAAAATTATTAAATTGTTAAATTTTTTCTTGAGTTGTATTCAGATTTAAATGTTTGGGAAAGGAGCTTACACATGGTAAGTGACTGCACCCATCATTCAAAGATGGATGCAAATCAGGGAAAAGATTAACCGTTTCTTTTTTCGATGATCTCTTTTGCTACATTCTGCGGAACTTCCTCATAATGATCAAATTCCATAGCATATGTCGCACGACCTTGAGTCATTGATCTAAGGTCAGTTGAGTAACCGAACATCTCTGAAAGTGGAACGAACGCGTTAACGATCTTGTTACCAGCTCTGTCATCCATACCTGATACTTGACCACGTCTTTTTGAAACGTCACCGATCACATCACCCATGAACTCTTCAGGTACTTCTACTTCAACTTTCATAAGTGGCTCAAGGATCACTGGGTTCGCTTCTCTACAACCGTCTCTGAATCCCATAGATGCAGCAAGTTTAAATGCCATCTCTGATGAGTCAACGTCGTGGTAAGAACCATCATAAAGTGTTACTTTAACATCTTCTACAGGGTAACCAGCTTGGATACCTCTACCCATTGCTTCTTCGATACCTTTGTTTACAGGCCCGATAAACTCTTTCGGGATAACCCCACCTTTGATCTCATCAACGAATTCAAATCCTGCACCAGCTTCTTGTGGCTCGATCTTAAGGAATACGTGACCGAACTGTCCACGTCCACCAGACTGCTTCGCATACTTGTACTCTTTGTTCACTGTGCTTCTGATCGTTTCACGGTAAGCAACTTGTGGCGCACCAACTTCTGCTTCAACCTTAAACTCTCTCTTCATTCTGTCAACAAGGATCTCAAGGTGAAGTTCACCCATACCAGAGATAATTGTCTGACCAGACTCTTCATCAGTCGCAACTCTAAACGATGGATCTTCTGCAGCAAGTTTACCAAGTGCAATACCCATCTTCTCTTGGTCAGCTTTAGTCTTAGGCTCAACCGCAACAGAGATAACCGGATCCGGGAAGTCCATTCTTTCTAGTACCACTTTATCTTTGTCAGAACAGAGTGTATCACCAGTCGTAGTATTTTTCAATCCAACAACCGCACCGATCTCACCAGCGTAGATAGCATTTACTTCTTCACGCTTAATTGCGTGCATTTTCATAATACGTCCGATACGCTCTTTTTTGTTTTTCGTTGAGTTAATCGTATAGGAACCAGACTCAAGGATACCTCTGTAGACACGGATAAATGTAAGCTGCCCAACAAACGGGTCAGTCATAATTTTAAATGCAAGTGCAGCAAACTCACCGTCATCTGTTGATGGTACAGTTACTTCTACATCTTCATCATCCATCATTGTACCTTTGATCGCCGGAGCTTCTACCGGTGAAGGAAGATAAGCAACAACAGCATCAAGAAGTGTTTGAACACCCTTGTTCTTAAATGCAGTACCAACAGTCATTGGAACGATATGCATAGCGATAGTCGCTGCTTTGATACCTGCAGCGATCTCATCTTCAGAAAGCTCTTCACCCTCAAGGAATTTCTCCATAAGCTCTTCGTTACCGTCAACTGAAGAGATCTCTTCGATCATCTTTTCACGGTACTCTTCTGCTTTATCTTGATACTCTTCACGGATATCCTGTGTAGTATATGCTGAACCCATTGCAGCTTCAGCATCCCATACGATCTCTTTCATTTTAACTAGATCGATCACACCTTCGAAGTTCTCTTCTGCACCAATAGGAAGTTGGATAGGAACCGGGTTACCTTTAAGTCTCTCACGGATCTGTCTTTCAACCTCATAGAAGTCCGCACCAGTTCTATCGTATTTATTAACAAAAACGATCGATGGTACACCATAACGGTTTCTTTGTCTCCATACAGTCTCAGATTGCGGCTGAACCCCACCAACTGCACAGAATACAGATACAGCACCATCAAGCACTCTCATTGAACGCTCAACTTCGATAGTAAAGTCAACGTGCCCCGGAGTGTCAATAATGTTGATCTGCTTACCTAACCACTCACAAGTTGTCGCAGCAGAAGTAATCGTAATACCTCTTTCCTGCTCTTGCTCCATCCAGTCCATTGTTGCAGCACCATCATGTACTTCACCAATCTTGTGTTCAACACCTGTATAGAAAAGAATTCTTTCAGTTGTTGTTGTTTTACCTGCATCAATATGCGCAGCAATACCGATATTTCTTACATCTTCTAGTTTATGCGTTCTTGCCATATTTTTTATTACCTTGAATTTTCAGTATTTCTCATTAAGAGAGGTTAAAGTGAAGCAGAATTCTACTTCACAAAGATAACGTTTTGATTACCAACGATAGTGAGCAAACGCTTTGTTCGCTTCAGCCATTTTATATGTATCTTCTTTCTTCTTGAAAGCAGCACCTTTTTCAGTAGCAGCGTCCATGAGTTCATTACTTAAACGCTCCATCATAGTTCTTTCGTTTCTTTTTCTCGCTGCATCAACGATCCATCTGATACCTAGTGATTGTTGTCTTACAGGTCTAACTTCGATAGGTACCTGGTACGTTGCACCACCTACTCTTCTACTCTTTACTTCCATTACTGGCTTCACGTTCTCCATCGCTTTGTTGAATACGTCAATACCTTTTTCTCCAGATTTTGATTCAATTCTCTCTAACGCAGCATACATAACTTTTTGCGCTGTGCTTTTCTTACCATCAAGCATTACTGCATTGATGAACTTTGTTAATACTTTAGAACCGTGTACTGGATCTGGCAATACCGGTCTAACGGGAGCTTTTCTTCTTCTCATTATTTATTCCTCTTCAATCTTA
>Ga0180436_10000358_pt1 | contig 47829 bp, 51 predicted proteins | sample SS_ome_2_FD_132434 | JGI IMG/M metagenome (GOLD analysis project Ga0180436, IMG submission 132434) | Hypersaline lake sediment archaeal communities from the Salton Sea, California, USA - SS_3_S_2 metaG | ecosystem: Environmental > Aquatic > Non-marine Saline and Alkaline > Hypersaline >...
TGCTCCCGGTGTGGCAGTACAAATTGGACTGCCCCATCCAGAGCATCAAGACCGTCCTCGACATCTTGAACAAGTTCAAGAGGCCGAAGATCAACGGTGACTCGGCTGTCGCAAAGGCCCTTGAGGTGATCGGCGACAACGTCGGTGTAATAAAAGAAGCCGCAGACCGCTTGACTGAGCGGCACCAGCGGATAAACGAGATCAACTCCACGCTGGCGAGGCTCAAGGAAGAGATCGCCATACGTGAGGAGAAGATCGGAGAGTTAGAAATCGAACGAATGAAGATCGGTAAGCTCAACGCACAGGACCACGAGGCCCAAGAGGCAAGCCGGGTCCTGACGACGCTTGGTTCGTTCATTGGAGATTAGCATGGCTGAAAAAGGATACCTACACAAGTTCGAGAGAGAAGTTCGACGGCACATTCTGTCACAGACGTCGGCGGATGCTTTCTTCGACTTGCACCCGTCAATGAAGGATGCGATGTGGGCCAACGCCCACATGTACGCGGAAACGATGCCGGACGACCCCGGAAAGGCTGCTTTGGCCTGGTACGAGGAGTGCATCAAACCGAGGTTCGAGCCCGGCTACAATGAGCTGGAGGTTGAGGACGACAAGCTGGGCACCCGTATCCGGATCTGGGAAGGTGACGGCTTCCGCGTGGAGGTCTGGGACACACACCAGGATAAGGAGCCGAACCACTGGCAGCTTGCCTACCGCTTCTACGACTGCGGCAAGCTGATCTTCGAGGGCACCGACTTCGGCTGTCCGAAGCACCAGGCCGTCGATAGCGACTGGGCCGTGACCGAGCTGCTTTGCTGGATGTCACTGCGGCCCGGAGACACCGACTCGGAATACTTCGATCGCTACACGGAAGCCCAGATGGAGTGGTGTAGGGCTGATCGGTGCGAGTGGCTGAGCTGCTATGCGAACGACCTCCGCGACATGCTCGACGCTTTCGACGACGAGGAAGAGAGCTGGCAGTGCGAGGAATCTCAAGGACCCGATCACTCCGTCATTACCTGCAAGGAGTGCTACGACAATTTTCTCGAAGGAGTCGCCAGTGCCCAATGACAAGCAGATCGAGGCGATGCTCCTCAAGATCCACGAAGCTGGCCTGCTGACGGCCCGCGAGGTCAACCAGGCGAAACCGATCGTCCGTAAATTCTTCGACGAGCAGCCCGAGCCGTTTGTCGTCGAGGATCGGGAGACTGTTCCCAGCGGGTAATCCCGTCTTGACCACCTACGAGCTTGCTTGACATACTGTATACAGTATTTCAAGCAGGATTGCGCGGGGGCGTCCAGTCGACCCCCTGCCTCTGCATCCTCGTACGAAGGAGCGTTCTGATGCAGGCGCACGTAAGGTGGGTCTTAGCCGCACTGCTTCTCGTTATCCCCGGGGTTCTTCTCGGGGCCGAGCCCAAAGCAGTGATCGACGGTGAAAAGCTATCAAGGCCGGGAGACCTCGTGGTCCTCCGTACTACGGGCTCGGTTGGTACAGGGTTCGCCTGGAACATCGTTCCAGCTTCAGCCAAAAAGCACTGCTACCTCGCCGATGGCGGGAAGACGTGCATCTTCGCGACCAGGACCGAGGGCAAGTTCACGTTCGTCTTGTCGGTGACCGCTGTGGACACCGACGCCATTGGGACTTGCATGCACGAGCTGGTCAACTCGGAGGACGGGACCATCCCGGACGATGAGGAGGAAGAAGAGGAGGAGGAAGAGGAGGACCCTGTTACACCAGAGAGCCAGTGGGCCAAGTGGGCACGTATCACCGCCGAGAAGTTGGTGGACATGCCCTGCGGCGGCCCAAGGGCAAACGCGGCCAAAGCTATCGCCGCCGCGATCGACTCTGCTGTGGCTGTTGGGGAGAAGAGCAGCCTCGACCTCAGCGAGTGCCGTGAAATCATGGCACAGAAAACCTCAGCCGCCGTGAGCGCTGACGTGCAGCGTAAGTGGAACGGCTTCTCCGTCGAGATGGACCGAGAGATCCGCAAGATCGACGGATTGACCAAGGCCCAATGGCTAAAGGTCATGGCTTCCATTTCCGATGGCCTGAAGAAGGTGAGGTGACCCATGGACGGAACCGACTATGCCAAGCTATGCGGTTGGGCAGCGGACATCGCCGAAGAAGAGTACGACCGGTTGGCTGGCAACTTTGTCAGCTTCAGTTGTGTCGGCGGCCTCACCGAACCTGGTCCTCCGATTTGGGAACCAGCGAAGAAAGTCAACGGTGGCAGCCACCTGGATACGTGGCGTCAGGAGACTGGCGACTGCGTTAGCATGGGGGCGACACAAGGCACCGAGTATCTCCATTGCTACGAGATCGAAGTAGCGAAGGAGGAAGAAGAATTTCACCGGATATTCCCACCGTGCGTTTACGGCATGAGTCGTGTCATGCCCGACTGCGGTAACGGACGTCTGGGCCGAGGTGCTGGATCGACGGGCGCCTGGGCAGCAACGGCCATGATGAAGTACGGCCATCTGTTCGTCGACGACGAAGGTTGTCCCGAGTACAGCGGTGACCTGGCCGATAGCTGGGGATACCGTGGCGTGCCGGAGCAGTTCCAGAATCTCGCAAGAGACAACACCGTGAAGCAAGCCTCGCGGCTGCGATCGGTCGACGAGATCCGGACGGCACTCATCAACTACAACCCCTGCACCTACGCCCTCTACTTCAAGTACGGTAGCGGTGCCACGGAGTACAAGGGTTATCGAGTGTGCCGGCGTAACGATCCGGTCGGTGGGCACCAGGTGTGCTTGCTGGCGTGGATGGACGACCCGTTCCCTGCGGCGTTCATGTTGAACTCGTGGGGCAAGAGAGCACATACCGCAGGCTTGCCCGACAACGGCGAACCTCTCGGTGGTGCTTGGATTCGTGCCGAGGATCTTGAGACGGACCTCCGTCGAGAGAGCCCGGAGATCTACTCACTGTCCGGTTTCAGCGGCGTTGCTGCGAAGCCCTGGTGGGGACTCTTCGGCGGCCCGAAGACGTAAACAACCAACAACAACCAGAACAGCGACTCAAGTGGGTCGCTGTTCCTATGCGCTAAGGAGATTCTTATGTGGAGTCCTGCAACACTTCGTCGAATAAACCAAGAAGCCCACGACAAGGCCGTGAAAGCCGGCAAGCAGCCGAAGGTGCTGACGCCCAACGCCATCGAGAAGAGCCCGCCATTCAAGATCCCGAACCTCGACGGCTACTGCCCCAAGGGTTGGCACGAGCTGGAGCGTTGGCGTGCGGCCAAGACGGACATGGACAGCCGCTCTCTCAGCCCGGCCCAGATCAAGGAGGTCATGCAGACGTGGGTCGAGCAGTACGGCCACAAGAACCTCGGCTGGGCCATCTGCGAGGAAGGACAGTTCCAGTTGTACTTCGCGGCCTACTTGAAGCTCAAGCAGGTCAACGGGCACTTCTGGTACGGCTATACCGACGACAAGCTGGTCATCCAGGTTAGCGACGAGAAGAAGGAAGAAATCGACGAGCAGTACATGGCCGACATCGCGGAGTTCCAGGAGCAGGCCACGCTCCGAGGCATACTGCTGCCGCTGGTGGTCAACTCCGAGCTGGTATGGGTCGAGAAGGAGGACACACCTGATCTGTATCAAGGCGCCGGCGTGTTGGATGCGTTGGGCATCCTCGGCGAGGGCATGGACGACGCGCCGATCAGCCTGCTGGGTTGCAAGACGATCGACGGGCTGTTCCACCCGATCGAGAAGCGGTGGGTCTACGTGGCACTCCGGATGTCCTCGGCACAGGACGACCTGCTGAACGACGGCGAGGTTGTGTTTGAAGCTATTCGTTAGAACCAGGAGAGCGGTATGAAGACCTACGAAGAGATGTATGGCAAGCACACCGGAGCGTTCTATGCACCGTGTGATTACAACCCGATCCTCGGGGCGATCGGCGAGATTGTCCTCCAGGTGGACGACAGTGACTACCAGGGTGACAGCCGGGTGCTCTACAAGGATGGCGACAACTGGGGCGTGCTGTTCTTTGGCTGGGGCTCGTGCTCCGGGTGTGATGCCTTGCAGGCGTGCGACTCGCCCACGGAAGTAGAGGAGTTGGGCCAGCAATTAGAGTCATCTGTTCGCTGGAAGCCTCAGGAAGAGATGCTAACGTGGCTTTACGAGCACGATTGGAAAGGTGACTACTCGTGGTATGAAGAGGAGACGCACAAGTTCGTCGCGAAGGCCCGCGCTATCCTCCACGGGTTCGGTGTGGGCACCGAGGAGGAGCGGATGGTCGCGGCGGACTGGTTCGAGGAGCGGGGCCAGGTCTACGAGGCTGCTATTCTTCGGGGTCAGGGAACCAGGCTGTCTTCCTAACCGTTTGCGGCACCAGGAGCGCCGTAGTTCATCTTCACATCCTTCCACCCCTGGCCGGTGTGCTCGACGATCAAGTTCTTGATCCTGTTCCTGGCACAGTTGATGTCACGGACCTCGATAGCAAGGCGGCCAAGCGCTGCCATATCGCTGTCGTCGAGCAGGCCGGCACGGAAGGCCCCCTCGGTATCCCACTGTTTTGCGTTCATGTCGTACAGGTCGTTGGTCAGCTCTACGAGCCGCTCATCGTCCCAGTCGAGTCCCCCTTTGAGCCGGAAGACCTGCTTCTCAAACTCTTCCCGCAGCTCTGGGTCCATTTGATCGCCAAGTCGTTCCAACTTCAGCTTGGCGATGGTATAACGATCAGCAACCTCGGACGGAGGCATGATAATAAGTTCGGGCATGACGTCTCCTTACGGTGATGACTTGCCCAGTCTACCACCCCGTCGAGGACCAACAAACCTCAAAAATGGTTTTGAGAATGCCACAAAGAAACGAAGCTTTGATCTTTGCAGATTCCCATATTACCTCTGGCCGCCTGGAATACGATTCCTACTACGGATTCGAGCAGGTGTGCCAGATGGCCGTCGACCTCAAGTGTACGTGGTTGATCGGCCTGGGAGATCTGTTTGACAAGAGAATCAACTCGCCAGCACCGATAGCGTTTGCGAAGCGGATGCTGGACTGGGTTGCGAAGAACGGCGTGAACTTCGGCTACATCCAGGGGCAGCATGAGGGAGACGACACTCCCTGGATGTCACTCGGGACGAACGCCAAGCATCTGCACAAGCAGACGATCCGGTTCTCCGGCAAGCTCCTGGCGTACGGCCTGGACTTCCTGCCGCGAGGCCAGCTACAGGAGGAGCTGGACAACGTGCCGCCGGAGGCAAACATCCTGTTCACCCACCAAAGCTGGGCGGACTGGATGGGGGACATCACCCTGCCGCAGGGAGAGTTCGCCGACATCACCGCTGATCCACTGAAGCACCTCATCTCTGGGGACTTCCACGAGACGGTGTGCGACGAGGAGGCCAACGGCAAGGATGGCGGGGAGTTCTTCGCATGGAGCCCCGGATCGACCTACCTCACGGCGGTCAACCATCCCAAGGACAAGTTCTGCTTCCTGCTGAAGAGCGGGGGCGGGATCGTTTCCAAGCCGCTCAAGTCCCGGATCTATGCCGAGTGGAACATCGACACCGAGGAAGCTCTCGAATGCCATCTGAAGGAGCTGGAGGACAACCTCGGCAAGATGGAGGCCCACGCGAAGGAGCTGGACCTCCCGGAGGCGATCTCTCGCCCCATGATCCGGATTGTCCATTCCCACAAGGTATCGGACATCGTCCGCAGACTTGGTAGAATAATCGACGACAGGGCTATCCTTCGTTGGAAGGAGAAACCCCGACCGAAGGAGCAATCCGAGCTGGCCGCGAAGGCTCGCCGCATGCAGGAGGGCGGCACCAAGGCCATCACCCTGCGAAAAGCTCTGCCGGAGTGTGTCGACTCAACAAAGCAAAAGAAGGTATTCGAGCTGTCGCAGCGAATGCTCGACGCCGGCGATACCAAAGAAGAAATCGAACAGGCCGCCCGTGCGTGGCTGAAGGAGCAAACCGATGAGAGTAGTTGACCTTGGATGCGGGCTCGGCGGACACTTCACGGAGTTTGTGAAGACCGGCGGCCTGCACTTCCCGGACGACCGGGAGATCGGGATCATCCAACCGAAGGACTGCCTCGGCGTCGACAAGCAGTCCCGCTTCCAGGGTGATGTGGAAGGCCAAGGGTTCAACTTCATGTGCATGGATGTCACGGAGGACCAGGCGCTCATGGAGCTGCCCGACGCTGACTACTACCTGGTGTGGGACTTCCTACATCACCTGCCCGACCAGAACTGGGTAGCCGGCATCGTCCAGACGGCAATCCACCGGGCTCGTAAGGGAGTGTGGATTCGGATGCTGTCCTTCGAGGACGACATGATGACCGGAGAGGGCCGGCTGAAAGCTCTCGGACTTCGGTTTGCCTGGTCGAAGTGGCCAGTTACGAAGACCTTGATGGTGGACATGTTGTCGATCATCAACGAATACAAAATGCAGACCAGCCGCAACTCTGTGGCTGCGAAGCCAAAGCCTGGTGACCGCGTTCGCGCGACGGGAGACCCCAATGTGGTCCCCGAGAACGCTGCTGCCACGGTTAAGAAATACGACCTGACCGCACAAGGCCCCAAGGTCGAAGAGAGGTTCGATCCCCCGCTGGTTGCCAAGTGGGAGATCATCGTCACCGGATAGGAGAGATATGCGTATCAAGCATGTGCATTTAGTTCGGTTCGGCCCGTTCGAGGACTATGAAGTCTCGTTCGAGCACGGACTGGTGGGAATCCTCGGCGCCAACGGCTCCGGCAAGACCACCCTCGTCAACAGTATCTTCGCCACGTTGACAAACGACTTCAGCCGCTTCGACGGCGTGAAGTCCGATCGGATCTGGGATCTCGCAGGCGATGACGACGAGTCTTACAGCGAGGTCGAGGCTGAGCACGAGGGCGTGGACTTTCGCATTCGCCGCAGCCTGCGGCCCAACAAGTCGACGCTCTGGATCGGGGACTCCAAGCCGATCACCAAGGCGGGAGAGATCGACCGCCGCCTGCGAGAGCAGCTTGGCGTCGATATGAAGTTGATCGACGACTACGTGTTCGTCGACCAGTGGAAGATGTTCGAGTTCCTCGACCAGACCCCCGCCAAACGGGCCGAGGCGTTCAAACACCTGTGTCGGACCCAGCAGGCTGACACGATCCACAGCGTCCTCAGTGCTGTCGCCAGCGAGCACGCCCTGGCGGAAGAGGTTATCGACAACTCCGATGAGCTTACGACCCAGATCGGCGAGGCAGAGGCGGAGCTGAAAGCCCTCGCGGATAAAACTACTGAGCTTAAAGGTATGTGCCTCAACGTGAAGAGCCAGGTCAGCGCCCAGCGCATCCTCGACAAGCGTAAGCGGTACGAGGAGGCCGAGGACGACATCGTGCAGATCAACCCGAGGATCAAGGATCTGTTACGGGACGCGAAGGAGGCCAGGGCCAACCACAAGACTGCCGAGCAGCAGGTTGCCATCTGGACGAAGAAGAAGCACAAGAACAAGCCGTTCAACGATCGGGCGGTCAAGGCTCTCGAAGCCTGGGAAGCGTTCGAGAAGAAGAAGCGGCGGAAGGACTTCCTGGAGCGGGAGATCGCCAACATCGAGAGCGACATGGAGGATCTTGGCGATGGCCCCGAGAAGCCCGAGGACTTCGACCGCTTTGAAGAGCTACAGGATGAGCTGTCTGACGCCCGCATGATGCAGCGTACTGCTCATCAGGTGGCTGGCCTGCGAGAGGTGCTGGACAACGAGGACGAGGATGCCCTGTGTCCGACGTGCCACCAAGTGATCGACGAGGACCATGTCACCCCGTACGAGGAGATGATCCCTGAGCACGATAAGAACGTGTCGGAGATCAAAGCCAGGATCGGGGCAATCAAGGACTACAAGCAGGCCGTTAGAGTCCTGGAGAAGAAGTCGGCTGCACTCACGGCCAACCTCGACGCTCGTCAGGAGGAGCTTGACCAGATGGAGGAGGACGACACTCCGGAGTTCGACAGGGACGAGGCCGAGCGGATCGTGGCCGATTACGAAGATCTCCTGGATCGCGTCGAAAAGAAGGAGCAGCACCTCAAGAAGGCCGATCGTGCTCTGTCCGACTTGAAGATCCGTATCGAGGAGATGGAGAACCAGGCTGCCCGCATCAACCAGAAGTTGAAGGACAACGAGGTCAAGCAGGAGCTATTCGAGCGGGCTAACGAGCGGCTGGTCGAGCACCGCGCTGCGGAGATGGAGATCAACCGCATCGAAGGCCAGGCCGAGGAGATCCAAGAGACTCTCGACGAGCGTAAGGCCGAGCTGAAGAAGCTCAAGGCGATACTCAAGAAGCGGAGGAAGCTCCTAAAGGCCGTCAAGGTCATGGAGAGCACCCGCGACGTATTCCACTGGAGTCAGTTGCCCAACGTCGTAGCTCAGGGCAACCTGGTTCAGATGGAAGACGGCATCAACGAGGTACTGCATTGGTTCGACGATCCGTTCTGGGTCGAGGCCGACGAGAACCTCGGGTTCCAAGCCCACCTTCCTGGTCATCCCCCGCGCCGCGCCGAAGGACTCAGCGGCGGACAGAAGGTGGTGTTTGCCATCGGCATGAGGTATGCCGTGTCGGATCTCTTTGGCGCCGACATCGGATGCCTGTTCCTCGACGAGCCGACTGCGGCTCTGGACGACGAGAAGCTCGACGCTTTCGTCGACGTGTTGCTGCGTCTTGCCGCAGAGGTGAGGGGCAAGAGACAGCTATGCGTGGTGACACACGCTCCAGAGCTGAAGAAGGCGTTCGATCAAGTGATCGAGGTGACACGATGCTGATGGATGACGTCCTCCGGCTGCATACTGATGGTGACGGTAACGTCTGGGCTGGCTGTAACGGCTACCTGGCGATCGACACGCAGTTGCAGCCGGAGGTGTTTGTGCGTGAGGGAATGTTCCAACACGCTTCCAAGGTACGAGTGATCGGCTGCCGGCAGAATGCTGACTTGATCGTCAAGGCGTTCGCCCAGCAGCACGGCGATTATGCGATCCACCAGGAAGTCCGGATTGTGAGCCCTGCGATCTGTCTATCTCAGCACAGGCTCAACGACCCGGAATTTGTCCTCCAGCGTCTCTGGCAGCCCGGCCTCAACGCCATGACGCCGTGGAGCTGGCATCCTATGGAAAATGGGGATTATACGGCCTATCTTTTGGCCTCAACTATGCAGAAAGAAGGGGACGAACCAGGGGATATTTTCCTCCGTACCTTCCAGTATCATCCTGCCTGGGCGGCCTGTTCCTTCGTTCCCACCAGCGATATGTGGGAAGCTGGAAAACTCGCTGTAGAAATCGTCGATCCGAGGTGGTATAATCACCCGGAGCGGCCCCAAAGGTCCTCGAAGCTTATGTCGTACTTGGGTCTCAATCCAGCCAACTGCAACGCAGTGTGGGATGGACCCGCTGTCGGCATCAAGCAGGCCAGGGCGAGGCTCGTAGCCGACGCTTGGTTCGGGAACTACCAGGGTCACAACATAGATGAGCCCTCAAACTTCTTGTGGAGAATCTTCCGGCATCACGGTGAAAATGGCAAGGGACTGCTCCTCGCAAGTAAGGCGTTCGTCCAGTTCGTCAAGTTGGTCTGGTTGCAGTACCTTCTACCCAGCCGTCATATCTTCGATCCCGAGGTTTTCTTCAAACACGAGTACGAGGTAGAAGCGTTCAAATCGCACCTACAGCACTTAGCTGACTAACACGCGGATGGGAAGCCATGCGTGAACTAACCGTAAGGATACGCTTCACCGAACATTCATTGGGTAACCGTAAGCTGAACGACAACACCGGTCGTTTCGCGTTCAGCAGGAGCCCCAGTGGGAACATCATCTTCCTCGCCTCCTGGCATCACGCCAACATGCGGCTGGCTGCCCAGCTCATCGGCAAGCACCAGGACGAGGTGGGTAAGATCCACTGGGACATAAACGTGGACGGGCAGCTTCGCGACGATAAGTGGCACCGGGTTTACTACAGAGCGCCGAGCAGCGGCAAGCGTAGGTACTCGTTGCACGAAGCGTTCTTCCCGGACCAGGTCATCGGTATCAACTGCATTGTTCCTGAGCGGATCTCCGAGCAGGACCTATGGCGGCTGATGTCGAAGGCCGGGCAATACAAAGGTCTGTCGCCCTGGAAGCCAGGGGAGTTCGGATTCTATGAGGTCGAGTCGGTACGGCCCAGGGAACTGATCCTGGATGATGACGAGGCCGAAGAGGAGGATGAGTCAAAAGCCGACATAAGAACAGCCTGATCGTCTGCGGTTGCCAGTTCGCGCGATCAGGCTGTGGTGAAGGTGGTTGATCCGTGTTGGTGTGCTCGCTGGGAGAACAGATGCAACCCACGACATACACATCATACGGGTTTCCCACCGCTTTGGTCAAGAGAGAGCAATATCCATGAGTGGGAAAATCCTACTGCTGAAAAACGGAAACCGGTTAGTCGTAAATCCAACTAACGAAAGGATATACGACATTCTCACGCCGGTTTTGACATTTGAAGAACAGGAATTTCTGAGGGGCTGGGAGCTACGTGAAGCGATCAATCACGACCAGCCACGAGTCAGATTCACCTCCTGGGAGTGCTTCGGACTGGATCACAAGAAGCGGCTCGTCACGGCCTTCGGCTTCTGGCGGAAGATCTACGACGCCCTCAAAGCCAACGGCTACAAGGTCCGCATGAAGGACACGGACCCGCACCCTGATCCCAGCGTCTACCAGCCCGAATATGAGCGACTGAAGATGTTCGGGGTCAAGCTGAAGCAGGATCAGCCCGAGTTCCTGGATGCCCTCTTCTCGAACCCATGCGGGCGATTTAGTTGTCCTCCAGGCTTCGGGAAGTCGTTTATGATCTCCGTGGTCGGCCTGTTGTGCCCCAGGGCCAGGATCGACGTGGTCTCGAAGAACGTCGCCGTGATCCGCGATCGGATCTACCCCGAGCTATGTCAGATGCTACCTGACGTTGGAATCGTTGGCGGCGGGAAGCGACGGAAGGGCCGCAGGGTCATGTGCTACACGATTGACTCGGCCCACCACGCTGACGGCACCGCCGACATCATGTTCGGGGACGAGTGTCACCAGTTTGGGGCTGACCGGGCCGCGTATCGCTCTGGCCGCACCTGGGGCCGCTCCCGCAACTTCGGGTTATCGGCGAGTCACGACATGCGGCTCGATGGCAAGGATCTCCGGGTCGAGGGCATCTTTGGACCGATCATCCACGAGGTTCCTTACCAGCAGTCCCAGGAAGCCGGCGTCGTGGCCCCGATCAGAGTCCTATGGACATCGTGCTCGATGGACTGGGACCCGTGCGAGGGTGAGATCGACAGCACGGAGAAGAAGCGGCATGGCATCTGGCAGAACGACTACCGGAACGATCTGATCGCCACCGATGCCAGGCTGTACGACAAGGACACGCAGGTCTTGATCCCCTGCGAGACGATACGCCACGCGGTGCATCTGAAGGCCAGGCTGCCCGAGTTCCAGATGGTGTACCGCGAGGACGGCATGAAACCCCGAGATCGTAAGCGGTACATACTCGACAACCTCATCAGCCGCAACGAGCCGAGCATGACGAGCGATCGGCGATCACAACTGACCAGTGCCTTCGAGCAGGGTAGGTTGAAGAAGGCTATCGTTACGACTGTGTGGAACGTCGGGGTCGACTTCCGGCAGCTCGGCGTGCTTCTCCGGGCAGACGGCGGTGGCAGCCCGATCAACAACACTCAGATACCAGGACGTCTATCGCGAACATTCGACGGCAAGGAAGTCGGCATTCTGCACGACTATATGGACGAGTTCAATCGAGGGTTCCGTACCAAGGCACGACGCCGGGAGAAGGACTACGATGGTCACGGCTGGGAACAGCAGTTCCCGGACAAAGCGAGAAAGGGTAGCGTACGTGACCAGTTAGATCTGTTCGATCGTTAGGAGTTACATGGCTAAAAGAAGAAGAATCGACCGACCTGGCTCCAAGCCCAAGCGGCGAAAGAAGCCCAAGCCTCGGGAGGAGCTGCTACAACCAATGGCAGACCTTCTCAAGGCAGCTTACACGTTCGAGCGTCAGCTATTCGACGGCGTGCGGACGGGTGAGAAGAGCAACTACAGGCCGGCTAAGAAATACGACGGCAAGGTTGACTACGACGGCGAGACGCCCGTCCTGGTCAACAAGAACGCCTGGGTCGATACCGTGAAGGCTTTGCAAGCTGACGGCATCGACCCTGTGGACTATGTCCACAAGGTGTTCTTTATGCTGTTGCACCGGCCCAACCCGGCAGCCTCGGCACCGACGCCTGCTCAACTGCTGAGCACCCAGTTCAGAAAGTTCTACAAGCAGGCCAAGACGATGGCCTTGGAAGAAATCAAGAAGAGGTTCGAGTCAGAGCGCAGGCTCGCCAAAACCCACGTAATGGCGAAGCAATCTGTCAACGAGCTGACCATGCAGGACGCCACCGAGGAGGTCCTGCTGGATGAGGATATTGACCTATCTCCGCTTTTCCGATACTGTCTGGCACGCAGCATGAAGACCCCGGAATTTGCGGACCTGGCGACCCGTTTCTTTTTGCAGAGGGCTGTGCTACAATATGTCCGCGCTTCGTCTGATTACGGCGAGGTGTACGGTGAGTGGATTCCTGATGACTTTAGGAGAAGCGCCAAAGTAGAGTACAATGACTTGATCTCGTGACGGCTTGCCACCGTTGCTACAACCCGTGTTGGTGTGGAGGGAGTATGAAAGCCACGACTCCTCGTAGGTCCGTTATCTCAAAACGGGACCTCGAACTTCTAATGGTGCTGTTGATTCGGCACCCCGAAGTGTTCGACGTTGCCAAGGATATGCTAAAGGCAACACACTTCAACGAGCTGGACGCCGGCTATGCTTTGGTCTGGCAGATCCAGAAAGACTACTACCTGGAACACGAATCGTTTCCAGATCGCGAACTGATGATGACGCATGTGGACTCCTACCTTGAGTCCGCCCCGGAGTACCTCACCGAGCCGGAGATCTCCGACCTGGAGGCGTTCATCGACCTGGCGTACGACTCCAGACAGTGGAAGAAGGCTCTGTCTGCGAAGGACAAGTCCGACTATGTCGGATGGGGAATCAAGACGCTCAAGCTCTTTATGAGTGAGCGCATCGCCTCAAGGCTCCAGCGAGAGATCAAGGGCTCTGGCCGCATTGTCGAGGACGTGCCCGACATGCTGCACAGGTATGCCGAGGAGGCCGAGGAAGCCGCCTCGATCGGAGCGCACGAGGTCTCGATCACCTTCCCTGAGGGCTGGGACGTACACGGCGGTCTCGACATACGACCGACCAACATCCAGTTCATCGACAACTTCCTCAACGGCGGGATGGCAGTCGGCGAAGCGTACGGGCTCATGGGTCCCTATGCGTCCTGTAAGACCACGCTGGCCGTCAAGCTGGCCGTCGAGGCTGCGAGGCGTGCGGCTGCTGTCAAAGCCGACCCGGAGAGCGAGGGCCGGCACGGCTACTCCATCCTTGTCAGCTACGAGTCGAGGCTCACCAACGAGCTGCGGCATCGCATGCTGATGTATGGGGCCAACATCCACCGTGAAAACCTGGAAGCGATGGGTGAGGCCGGATTCAGCAGCTTGTCGACCAAGGACACGCTGAGGCCGTACGAAAAGAAGAAGTACGCCAAGCAGCTCGCCGCTGGGAGGAAGGTCAAGGGCGAACGGGAGCGGGCCGACTCGCTCATGCCGTTGCTCAACAACCATCTGATCGTGATCGACCTGACTGGCTTCGAGCCTGGGCATCGCGGTGCCGGCCACGGCTACCTGGAAGAGGTTAAGCTCCGGATCAAGCTGGAGCTGCGGGCAAGGCGTGTACCCGATTCTGCTGTCGACGTCATCATTCTCGACTACGTCGGGGCCATGGCGAAGAACCACGTCAACGCCAACCAGATCGACCTCAACCAGCTACGCCACTACGTCGGTGGTGCCCCGCTGGCCTCGAAGAAGATCCTTGGCAACGCATTCGACTGCCCGATCTGGTTGATGCACCAGCTTGATGCCAAAGGTAATACACTCAACCCGACAGCAGAGATGCACTCGGGACTGGCTGCCGAAGCGAAGAACTTCGCTGAGAACCTGGACTTCTGCCTGATCGTAGGCAACCAGGACAAGGCTGGCCGGTGCATAATGCAGTCCACCAAACACCGTCGAACAGGTCACGTCGACCGAGCTGTTCTACAGATCGACGGTGAGTTCAACAGGGTCAGGGATGTCTCACACCTGTACGCTCCGCACGACGGCAAGATCGAGTCGATCGAGAATATCGAATCGGTTGCTGCCCAAGGCGACATCCATGAAGGTTATACGGAGCAGGACACAGCGGACACAGGAAGTATGCTTTACTAATGGAAGTTTTGAATCCATCGCTGTATACCCGGCTGCAACGCAAGTTCGGCACGGTTAAGATCGCCAACCAGGGAGAAGCCCAGGTAGGCATGTACCGGGACGAGTACGACTTCGTCGAAGGTAGGAAGGTCAGCAAGCTGCACCTCGTCCACCCGGGCGAGTATTACGTGGTGAACTGCCCGTTCTGCAACGACTCGAAGTACCGTCTCTATGTCAACCACATGTGGGGCGTGAGGGATGAAGAGGGCGCTACGAACCTCTGGCTTGCGATGTGTTTCAATGAAACCTTCTGCATGGCGGACTACCGCAACAGGGCAGCGCTGCTTGAAGACCTCACGGAACACCCCGACGACATAGCACGAGTTCGCATCCGTGAAGGCACCGAGGTCGACATCGACAAGATCGAGGTGGACTGGCCGGGGCCAATGACCCGCGTCGACGAGCTGCCGCGCGACCACATCGCCACGCAGTACCTCATCGGTCGAGGCTTTGACCCGGATCGGATCGGCAAATTCTACAACGTGCATTTCTGCCACTCCAGCTTTCGTTGGATGGCAGTAGACAAACTCATCATTCCAGTCTACGAGAACAAGGTACTCAAGGGCTGGCAAGCACGACCACCGAAGGAGATGAACTGGTCGCTGCCTGACTCTCCCCCGAAATACTACACCTGTCCCGGCACTCCCCGCCGGATGCTGGTCTACAACCTGGCCAATGCCAGCCAGTACAAGACGGGCGTGGTTGTCGAGGGCACGACAGATGTCTGGGGCTTCGGCCCGATGGCATGCTGCACCCTCGGGGATTCAATGACACACTTTCAGCGGAAGAAGATCTGCAAGGCGTTCGAGGATCAAACGCTGATCCTGCTGTACGACCCAGAAGCGATGCAAAAGCCCAAGGTCAAGACGTTGATGCAAATACTCGACGACGACATGAAGGGCCGCTTCTGTGCGGTGACACTTCCAGAAGGACGAGACCCCGGCAACATGGAGAGATCGTTCTGCCGAGAGTACGTGCGGCAGGAGGCTCGAAAGAAAGGTATAAGGGTATCGTGGAAAAAGCGTTAAGACGTCGACGAATCGAGAAGCCGAAGAAGCGGCGTAAGATCACGCGGAAAGAGGCACAGGACGCTGTGTTCATCGAGAACCGGCGTAGGAAAATCGAGCAGAAAGGCATGTACCCGCTCAACGCACCGGGCATGCCTATACCCGGCCCCAACTTCGTACGACACGCTCAAGACCTCGGCGACGAGGACACCGAGCTATATAAGGAGCTGGTCCCGGACGAGAGTAAGAAGAGCGGTAAGAAGTCGGTAGACCGAGCCAAGATCGGCGACCAACTGCACGATCTATACCTGCGTGCTCTCCGCACACCGGGCTTCACGCTACCGATCGAGATGCGTGGCGGCCTGATGAAGGAGGTTACGTTTGTCCCGGGGCACATCTGGGGTCAGCATATCCACCAGTACAAGGCGTCTACGGCCAACCAGGACATCGAGGTCCCGAGCGTCGACGGCCCACACCGTGCCGAGGTCATGGTCGTAGGCAAGATGCCTGGCAAGGAAGAAGAGCAGGAGTTCCGGAACCTGATCGGCCCGTCCGGTGAGGTGCTGGTCCGGCTGCTCAAGCTGCTGCGGGTGAAGGGAACACCGAGCTGGTATCTGACGAACCTGCTCAAGTTCCGGCCACCGGACGGCGGCTCTACCATCAAGGCGTCTTGGCGGAAGGACTGCATGCCGCTGCTCCACGAGGAGCTGCGTATCGTGCGGCCCAAGTACATCCTGTGCCTGGGCACCGATGCGTCCAATGCGGTCCTCGGCCCGAAGCACGGCGTGGGCTACATGGAGGGCCGCGTCGAGGAGCTGACGTACCCGATCGGCATCAGGGGCAACGAGGTGCAGACGCACACGTCGCTCGTGATGACCGTGCTACATCCGGCGATGGTTGCCAGAGAGCAGGCCATGGAGCGGCAGTTGGAACGGGGCCTGTCCCGATTCAACATGCTCAAGAACGGTATCCGCTTCGACAAGGAAGAGAAGGGCATACGCCACGAGGTGGTCAGCGACTTGGACGAACTCAAGGAGTTCCTCTTTGAGATGGAGCACGACCCCGAGAAGCACGACCGCATCATTGCGATGGACGCCGAGTGGCACGGTGAGCACGCTGTCAACGACAATGCGTACCTCCGCACGATCCAGATTGCATGGAAACCCAAGCATGCACTCTGCGTCAAGCTTCGGAGCCAGGGCGGCAAGATAGCCTTCCGCGACGGCGACGGCAAGCCTGCGATCAAGCGTGCGATCAAGATGCTACGTGACTACATCAAAGGAAAGAAAGGAGTCTACAAGAAGAAACGGATTGTCGGTCACTTCTTCAACTCTGACTTGGAGTACCTCATCGCCGCCGGCCTGGACATCCAGGATGAGTTCAAGGTCCCGCTGTACGACCTGGACCTGGACGAGGCCAGCCCGGCGCTGCGGAAGTTCTACCAGAAGAAGGGCTACAAGGACACGGTGCCGGCCTGGGTGAGGACCAGGTACGAGGGTGGAGCCGACACGGGCATGATGGCCCATGCGATCGAGGAGACCGGCGGCTACGGGTTGGAAGGCTTGCTGATGCGGTACACCACCTGCCCCAGGTACGACACCTGGCTACACGAGTGGCGTGCCGAGTATTGCAAGGAGAACGACCTCAAGGCCGGAGCCCTCGAAGGGTATGGGGAGTGTCCTGACCATATCCTCTGTCCAACGCCCCAGGAGTGCGAGGAGCACGGGGTTCTCAACTATGCCGCATACGACGCCGATGGCACTTTGAGGCTCTTCTACGAGCTGTCAGAGCTTCTGGACTGCGATTACGACGGCAACTGCTGCCGTGAGCCGTTCTGGGAGGCGATGATCGCCACTCCGGCTGTCCTGGAGATCCATCAGAACGGTATCTGTGTCGACCGAGACCGGGCCGACTTCCTCACCGAAGCATTCCTCAAGGCGAGGCTTGCCCAGGAGAAGAAGGTCAAGAAGTGGGCCAGGTGGAAGGACTTCAACGTCCGATCGGTCCAGCACGTCAAGGAGTACCTGTTCGGCGAGGATCTCAACGGCAAGGTGACCAAGGACGGAAGCATCGTACGAATCAGGCCGGACAAGGGCCGCTCTCTCTATCTGGACCCGCTCATCACCACCAGCAAGCCGCCGAAGTTCTGGCGGGAGGTGCAAGAGCTGGGGAAGGAGAAGGAGTACAGCCCGTCGACCAACAAGATGGTGCTCGCTATCCTCGCTCAGGAGAACGAAGAATTCTCTGACCAGATCACCTGGATTAGAGATTACCGGTTCCTCGACCAAGTGTTGAAGACCGTGCTTCGCCCTCCTGTCGAGGACGATGAGGGCAACTGGGTTTACGAACAAGCAGAAGGAGGTACGGAGAACCTGATCTACGAAGCTGGCCTGGTTAGCCAGATCTGCGACGACGGCAAGGTACGCACCCACATCTACCAGACAAAGGAAACTGGCAGGTGGGCGTCGGCCAGACCGAACCTGATGAACTTCAGCAAGCAGCGCGACCCGGATTACAAGCGGCTGCTCGGCGCAAAGAAGAACGAGAAGGGCTGGTGGGTTGGAGGAAACTACAAGTACCCACTGCGATCCTTGCTGACTGCGTCCCCGGGTCATCTACTGATCGAGGCTGACTACGTCGGAGCTGAGCTGTACGGCATGGCCATCATGTCTGGTGATCCCACCATGATCGACCATGCCACACGCAACCAGCTCCCTGAGGATGATCCAAACTTCTACGACATCCACAGCAACGTAGCCGTCCTTGCGTTCAACCTGCCCTGCAAGCCGACCAAGAGCGGCATGAAGGACATCGGCAAGGAACACCTCCGGGTGATTGCCAAGAGCGTGATCTTCGGGATCGCCTACGGTCGAGGTGCCAAGGCCATCGCACTCGCTGCGAAGGAGCAGGGCGTCTACGTGACCGTCGACGAGGCCCAGCAGGTCATTGATACCATCTTCGCGATGTATCCCGGCCTGATCCCGTTCTTCGACGAATGCAAGAAGAGGGCTACCGAGGACAAGTGGCTGTGCCACTGCTTCGGTCGCTTCCGCCGCTTCCCGTACGCGGCGGACTACAAGTTGGAAGGCGAGTTCGAGCGGCAAGCTATGAACTTCCCGATCCAGGGCATGATTGCCTCGGCAGTGAGCCGGGCCATTGCCTATCTCAAAGACTATAAGGACCAGGGTGACGATCCGAACCTGTTTCGGATTTTGTTGCAGATCCACGACGCCTTGCTTGTTGAGGTGCCCTACGAGCACGTTGAGTTTGTCGCTCAAGAGGTGCTGCCGTGGGCAATGCGTGAGATGGTCCCGATCTACCCAAGTCGCCTCGACGGTACTCCGACAGGCGACGGACCATACTTCCTGGGTATCGAGGCAGATGCTATGCGTCACTGGGGCGAAAAGCTCACAGAGGAAGAAGGTTTGGCCTGCGGCCTGGCCCAGAAATCCTGGCATGGAGATGGCATAGCTGTCGGATACTGGAAGTAGTATACTTAGTGGAAAAACACCATGCTCATTGTGATTGAAGGAATAGACGGCTCGGGGAAATCCACCCAAGCCAGTAAACTTGCTACGTCACTAACCAGCCTCGGGCTCAGCGTTGGGACTCTCCGGTTCCCACGATACGACGTGACGAGAGGTGGAGAACTCGTCGGGGACTTCCTCGACGGAAAGTTTGGAAAAATCCTGTCGGATCTTCATCCAAAACTTGTTTCTCTTCCGTACATGATTGACAGGTACGAAAGCAAGTCGTGGTTGGAAGCCAATATGATGGTACACGACGTGGTCGTTATCGACCGCTTCGTCGCATCCAATGCGGCCCACCAAGTAGCCAAGCTCCCAAAGGATGATTGGGACGAGTTCATTGTCTGGGTGGCGACGATGGAGTTCTGCGTGTTCAAACTCCCCACACCCAACCTCACTATCGAGTTCAAACTCCCCGTGGAGCAGGCGGCAAAGTTGATCGCCAAAAAGAAGAAACGGTCGTACACCGATGCGGAGTTCGACCTACATGAAGCCGATATGGACTACCAGCGCCAAGTAGCCCAGGGTTACCGCGAAGCGGATTTCTCCGGTGAATTTAGTGAAGAATGGTGCGTGTTCGATGTCGACCGAAATGGACACCTGCGAGACGAGAACGAACTCGCGGCAGCAGTGTTCGCGAAGGTCAAAGAAACTCTCTCAAGAAAAGGAGTGAAGTTGGATGGCTAAGAAAAAGACCTCCAAGAAGAAGACGACCCCGCGTAAAGGAACGAAGAAGAAGACCTCGACCCGAGCGTCGAAGCGTCAAGGACGAGTCAATCGCGGCCTCAAGCGGCACGTCGATGACTACACCAATGAGAAGTTCGGCGGGGGAGACTCGATGATCCCGCGCAACGACTTCACCATCAACCCGAAGTGCGGGCGCGTCCAGCTCGTCAGCGGGTTCGGAAGCAAAGGCCCGATCGTTGCTCGGTTCTGGCCGATGCTCGACTACAACGACCCGGAGAACAATCTCCAGCGGGGTCGTATCAAAGCCGTCGAAGGAAACGCCGGCATGGGCCACTGGCTGCGGCGTGTCCGGTGCGCTTCCTTCATCGGACTCAAGGACTGCGAGCAGATCACGTACTGCCTGTACCGGGCAGGGGACAAGGAGCGTAGGGCCAGAAGCCTCTACATCAAGCTCCAGCGTGCCGTGATCGACGCTCACGACGCCGGCGAGTTCTCCTCCAGCCGAGCCTGGGACCCCAAGTGGAACAAGCTCGTGCCGAAGAAGGGAAGCAAGAAGAGTGGCAGCGGGCCGTTCCCCAACGCGGGCTACAAGTGGTTCGCACAGGGCGAATGCTTCCGCCACGGCGATCGGGATTACCTGGAGAACCGAGACGTTCCTCTCGGTGGCCACCCGGACGATCCCCTCCCCGTGTTCCAGTTCTCCGTCAGTGTCGGTGACAACATCTGCAAGATGATGGACCGAAAGAAGAAGAGCTGGGACGGAGATCCGGAAGAGGACCCCGCAGGCCCCTACGTGTACGGTGACCCGATCGGCGTGTACGATCCGGAGACCGAGGAGCTGAACGGCGGCGTGATCTTCACGATCTGGAACCCCGGCAGCTACACCCTCAAGCCGTTGCCGAAGCACAACTCGTGGGACGGCGAAGTCGCTCCGATCCAGGGCTACGAGGTTGGTGTCGCTCCTTCGTACAAGCACGAGGGAGAGGTCTACAAGCCCTACCGGGATTCCGATGGGACTCTGGAGATCTTCAAGAAGGTCCAGCTCTGGACCCAGTCCGCCGACGAGGATGTCACGGACGACACCAAGGGCCTGCTCTACTTCCCGAGCGTGGAAGAGGAGTTCGTGCTGCTCTGCCGCGCCTACAAGAAGGTGCCGAAGCTGTTGCAGCACGCCCTGGCCGACGATTGGACAAGCGTCATGTCCGACGAGGCACAGGCCATCCTTGGCGACCGTGTCCAAGCCGTTGTCCCTGGTGACGACGAGGAGTACACGGAGTCGGGTGAGCCCGAAGCCTACGAGGACGAGGACGAGTTCGACGACGACTTCGACGAAACCGACGACAAGCCGACTCGGACGGACCCGGTTGTTCCGGACGACGAGGAGGACGAGTTCGCGGACGACGACGAGGAAGGCGACGAGCCCGAGCCGGAAGACGACGAGGACGAGTTCGACGAAGATGAAGCCGAAGACGAGGAGGAAGGCGACGACGGCGACGACTACTTCGGCGAAGCCCTCGAAGGCGACGAGGACGAGGAGGAGGTGTTCGACTTCGAGGTTCTCGGGGCCGCTGCCGACGAGGGCGATGCCGACGCGATCGGTGCGTTGACGGAGATTGCCACCGAGCGTGGTGTTGATCCGGACCTCTACGGGACCTGGAAGGAGCTGGCCGACGCTCTCGAAGATGGTGCCGGCAACGCTCCCGAGGAGGAGCCTGCGGACGAACCCGAAGACGAAGAGGTCGACGAGTTCGCCGATGACGACGAGGCTCCGGAGGACGACGAGCCCGAAGAGGACGACGAGCCCGAAGAGGACGAAGCGCCCGAGGACGACGAGCCCGAAGAGGACGAAGCGCCCGAGGACGACGAGGCCCCTGAGGATGAAGAGTCCGAGGAAGGGTTCGAGGAAGACGAGGGTGACTCCGACGAGTTCGACCCCGACGAGAAGATCAAGGAGATGCAAGAGCAGATGGAGGCCAAGCGTACGAAGGCCACCGGTGAGGCATCGAAGCGATCTTCAAGCCGGTCTTCCAAGAAGAAGACGCCCCCGAAGAAGTCGGCCAAGAAGTCGACGCCGAAGAAGACTGCGAAGTCCAAGCCGGCGAAGAAGTCGACCCCGAAGAAGTCGACAACGAAGAAGAAGACACCGGCAAAAAAGCCGACAAAGGGGTCTGGAGGCAAAGGAACCTCTTCGACTAAGAAGGCCCCGAAGAAGTCCACCAAGAAGTCGACCCCGAAGAAGTCGACCAAGAAGAAGACTCCTAAGAAGTCGACCAAGAAGAAGTCCTGACGATTTCTAAGTTACACGTAACCATGACCACAGCACCCTCCGGGGTGCTTCGGTCGTGGTCTTTTAGGAGATAACATGGGACGAGTCGATCGTGGCCTCAAGCCACACAGGGAACCGGATGCCGAGTATTTTGAACAGCAGGATAGCTCAGGCAAACTCCCACCCATCAAGAAGTCGGCCAAGAAAAAGGTGGCCAAGAAGACCGCCAAGAAGAAGGCCAAGAAGAAGGCCACGAAGCCGGCCAAGAAACGCAAACGCACCAGCGAAGAGCGCGAGGTGTTGTCTGGGGCAGCCGGTAAAGTCGCAGTCAAGCTGCACGACTACGACGACCAAACTCCCCGCAAAAAGAAGAAGAAGCCCACGAAGAAGCAGAAGGAAGTGCTTGCACAATGGGCTGGCGACGACCGCAGCCGTCACCGTGACGCACTGTTCTCCGGCGTAGCGGACCTGGCCCGTACCAAGTTCGGGCACTCATCGGTCCACGTTGCCAAGGAGGCGGACAAGCTGGTCGTCGGCATCCCGATGCCTACCATAGCCATGGAATGGTTGATCCAGCAGAACGTACTGCCACTGAGTGTGGTCTACGTGATTGTTGGCAAGTGGGCAACCTGCAAGAGTGCCTTCCTGTACGAGGTCTTCCGGTGGTTCGCCAAGTTCAACGGCGGGGCTATCCTCAACGAGGTCGAGACCAAGTTCTCGCCGGATCTCTGCTCGTCGATCATGGGCTACTCCAGCGACGAGATCAAGCCGATCATCGTCAACCGCTGCACGTCCTGCGAGGAGTGGCAGGACATGCTCACGTTCTACCTCAAGCATCAGAAGCGTCTGATGGTCGGAACCCAGAAGGACCCAGGTCCGGGCCGTACGATCCCAGTCGCCTTTGGTGTGGACTCTGTGATGGGCAAGGCTGCCGAGGAAGCGCAGAAGAAGGTAGACGACGACGGGCACGGCGGGCGTGGTTTCGCTATCGAGGCTCTCTCGATCGCCAAGTTCATGCGGGCCTCGGCCCACAAGTTCGACAACTGGCCGTTCGCTCTGTTCCTTGTGAACCACCTCAAGGAGAAGAAGGACGAGTCGACAGGCCGGGTCGAGCTTACCATGCCTGGCGGCGACTTCAGCTCTTTCCAAGAGTCGTTCGAGCTTCACACGTCAGTCTGGCGAGAGAAGATCGACACGGAGGGTTTCGACGGCGTTGGTGTTCGCATCAAGTGCAAGAAGAACGGGCTGGGCATCAAGAACCGCCAGGTCCGGACTCGCATGCTCTGGTGGGAAGAGTGGAATGAGGAGCTGGAGGAATACCAGCAGAAGACGGTATGGGACTGGGACTGGGCAACAACTGCCCTGCTCTACGACCTGCCTGGCAAGTACAAGACGCGGCTCAAGGAGTTGGACTTCGACATCCAGTTCAAGAGTCCCGACGCCAACGTCGAATGTTTTGCACAGTCCAAGGCCCTCGGTATGGGCAAGGACCAGTGGGAGACGTTCGCCGACGTCGGGAAGATGATTCGGGAGAATACCGAGGTCATGGAGCTGCTTCGTACCGCCTTGTTCATCAAACGTCGAGCCTTGATGAAGGGAGACTACCTTGAGCAGCTCGACACGATGCTGGGAGAGATGGAGTGACACCAAATCCATTCAGCATGCTCAACCAGGGCGGCGATCGGGAGGCGTTCAATCTGGCTCAGGCGATCGCCTGGGAGGACGCTCGCGTTCGCCACACCCTGCGTCGAGTAGGGCTGGTCAACTACCGCAAACGCTTGGAGAAGGAAGCTGACGAGGAAACCGGCAGCAAGCGCCTGACCTTCGAGCGATTCAATAGAAAGTTCCCCACCTTCCCGGCCTTGCTGGGTTGCCATTCATTCGTTGGGGAGACGCCGATCCATTCGAGAGGAGAGTGTATTCACCCTCGCTGGTTCCAGGCGTTTATGAAGCTGCCATTTATCGAACCGTATGAGGAACTGTACGACGTGCTGGGTGACGAGGTAAAGCTCAGGCCGGTCGTAGCTATGGTTTTCAAGCGGAAGCGGTTCGATCAAGGACTGGTCGTCCACAACGGCGACGTAGACCGGTTCGTGGCACCGAAGAGTAGCTGTCACCTCTACCGAGGAGGCGGCGTAAGAAAGAAGACGGTCAACCTGGTAGTCCAACCGTACGACAATTTTCTCAAGTACATCTACCGGGATGGCCACGGCTGGAAGCCTGACTGATCTCAAAACCACTTTTGAGATTCAAGCTCGGGGTGTATGATGCACCAGTTCGTCAACAAGCACAAAGGAGCCCAATAGTGGCAAAGACAAGTTTGACCCCGTTTGAGCAGAAGCGGAAATCGCTGCTCGCAGACATGACCCCGGCCTGCCGGACGGTCGCGAAGGAGTTCGAGGAGAAGATCAAGATCGGGAATCAGGGCGTGATCCTGATTCGGTATGACATCGGCGCCAAGGTGTGCCGCGTTGTCGAGAAGGAGGCCCAGTACGGGAGCAACGCTGTCAAGCAGCTCGCCGCGTACCTCGGGTTCAAGGACGACGGATCGGCGTTGTACTCGCTGAAGAACTTCGCCACCGCGTTCACCCGCTCGTTCGTCAAGGGCCAGGTCAGCAAGCCGTTGCTGAATGGCCGGGCCATGGAGCTGGGGCACTTCTTGCAGATTATGAAGGTCAAGAGCAAGAAGCAGCAGCACGTCCTGTTCGACAAGGTCCGTGCCGAGTGCCTCACCTGCAACGAGCTGGAGAAGGAGATCCAGGCCAACTACCAGACGAAGAACAAGCGGACCAGCGGGCGCAAGCCGCAGAAGCCGAAGTCGCCTGGTGCCGGCCTCCAGAAGTTGTTCTCGCAGGCCAAGCAGCTCGCCAACTACGCCGACATCACGGACGAGTCCATCTTCAACCCGTTGTTGAAGATCGCCGCGACGGACGTCAACGATCAGCTCGTCGAGCGGTTCGTCGACGCCAAGAAGGAGGTCTCGCGAGCACAGGGCGAGCTGGCCGGCGTGCTCCGTCAGATGGAGAGGGTCGAGGCCCGCTTCAAGAAGATCGCGCAAGGCCGTAAGGCCAGTGCCGGCGGGAAGAAGAAGGCCACGCCGAAGAAGAAGGCCACGGCCAAGAAGAAGGCCACGCCGAAGAAGAAGGCCACGGCCAAGAAGAAGGCCAAGACGAAGAAGAAGCGACCACGCCCGTCCGCTGTGTAGTTCGGGACTCAACGTGGGCTCAGCGCTGCCCCGGTTTTACTTGCCCGCCGGGGCAGCGCGTATTCTTTCATCGCCATGGCCTTTTCTATCTGTATGCTGTTCTACGGGGACCATGCACCGCTCGCCGGGCGGCTGCTTGATAGCTTCCTCGCCAGTAAACCTCCTGGGGACCTCATTCAGGACGTGCGGATCGGCGTCAATCATTGCGGCGTCGGAACGATGGGTAAGATCCGAGACTTCTGTAGCCGCCGCTGCGGCTTTCCCTGTATCGTCTTCCGCCCGCCCCAGAACGTAGGCAAGTATCCGCTCATGCGGAGGATGTTCTACGACAACGGGCTGGAGGACCCGAGCCACGTCATGTGGTTCGACGACGACTCGTTCTTCGGCAGGGCAGTCAAGCCAAGGTGGTGGAGCCAGGCGATGGCCTCGGCACAGAAGGCGACCATGGTTGGCCGCATCCACACCCTCCCTCAGCGGCGACAGCAGTTCGAGGGCGTCCAGGCTCAGCCCTGGTTCAACAACAAGAAGATCGACAAGAAGCACGTCTACAGGTACGTGACTGGTGCCTGGTGGACGGCTGACTTCCAATTTCTTAAAAAGTGGGACTATCCGTTCTACGATCTGTACCACAACGGCGGGGATTCCATGCTCGGCGAGCTGATACGTCAGCAGAAGGGAACCCTTACCCATTGGGCTCAGGCCCAGTGCCACTGCGAGTCCTGCTCCAAAAAGCGGAGGGGGATAGACCCGAACGTCGTCCACGTCAACATGGGAGGGCGGAAAGGCCGCCGTGGTATAGGCGTAGACAGGGAGGTCTACGTGTGGCAGAATTGGAAGCCTGGCCACGAGCCGGATCTGTCGCGACACAACTTCACCTGCCGGATCGACAAGTACGGGGACACATGAAATTCAGAACGATATGGGTCGATGTAAATCCGTACCTGGGAAGGACGCAGCCTAACGTACTCGTTGAGAGACCACTTCTCCACGGCGATGCGCCGAAGGGCGGCGTTTTCAATACAGCCGAGGTGGCTCGCAAAGGGAGGTACTGGGTCAGCAGCGACCTTGACAGCCAAGAATGGTCCTTGGTCGCGACCGATCGGTGGGTTCGGATTCCAATGTTCGGCGTACGAACACAGGAGGCCGGCGTCCCGCACATCTGGTCGATCGGATTGGAGCGAGGAATGAGATACCTCGCAGGGTTTTTAACACATCACCGTGAGCCGATCGAGGAAGTGATCCTGGCTCTTGGTAACGAATGCCACGACTGCGGCCAGCCCGGACAACCACCGGAATACAGCAGGGCGTATGTCGGGGTAGCCTTTAGAGTGAAGGAGTAACGATGGCAAAGCAAGATCAGGGCTTGGCGCCCCCACCGGAGATGCCGGCCCAGGAACAACCTCAGGACCTCGGCGGTCTTCTGACCACGCTCGAAGACGAGGTCGTGATGCTCAAGAGGGCCGTGGTCGGGTACAGCTCGCTTGCTCTGTTGTGCCGACAGGCCGCCGGAGAAGACATCGGGCGGAAGAAGGGGCTGCCTGTCCTGACCTTCCCCGCCGGGGCCGAGGATGGCAAGCCCTTGGAAGTTCGGACGGATCTGCGTAAAGTACCCCAAGAGTATCTAAACGGTGTACTCGCCCCGATGTGCCACGTCCACGCTGGCGAGATGAGCGTGGCGATCGGCAAAATCAACCAGATTGCGGCGGCACTTGCTAACCAGATCGCCGTCGTGTTACAGCCAGCCCCGGCACCAGCTCCGCCGGCAGCCGAGGAGGGCGACGAAGAAACCGGAGAGTAGCAATGGGAAATCCTTTCGAGGAGATGGAACCCAAGGACGGGTTCCACATATTCCCCCACGAGCTTGGCTCGATGGAGATTAGTCTCCATGTGGGGCTCTACCAACAAGGCGTCCTGGACTTCGATCACGAGCTGGGCGCCGCATCCGTCGAGGTCTACGCCTGTTCCAACCCGGAGCCGGCGGACTACGGAGCCCGTAACCGGGCGTGGTTGGCTGCCGAGGCTATCTGTCGGTACATCAATACCGGAGGTAGCTGGGACGAGCTGGCCAGCATAATAGCCACGATGCAACGAATGATCCCCGGTACAGTTGTGCGTGACGGGTGGCATCTCTTCGACACCTACGTCGACACCGAAGGGAACCACACGCACGTTTTCTGCGAGAACAGCGCCGGGAGAGTCGTTCGATGGGTCGAAGGTGAATACGTCGACACTGGACTGACCCTTAACGATCTCCGACGAGAAGCCGAAGAGGAAGATGTCGAAGAAGAAGCCGCGAATTCCCAAGTTCGTTCCAGCCCACTACTGCGTGGACCGGATCATGCGGGATCGGGCGAAGCTGATGGAGGCGATGCTTCCGAAGTACGAGAACCAGACTGTACGCGGGAAGAAGTTTGAAGAGTTCTCCGACGAGTTCACTGCCGCTCTGGGTACGATCAAAAAAGCCGATCGTACCGGTTGCCATAAGTCAGAGCGGGAGCTTGTAGTTTTCGATTGTGTTCGCTACCTGGCCGGCGTCAAGCTGACCAGGGAGAGACTATTCGAGCTTTGTTGGAGGTTCGCCGGTAACACGACGAACATTTACAGCGGCACGCTCAGACCATGGAGCGGCCAGTTCGCGTACGAGTGGTGCCCGGCTGTCATTGTGCGCTCACGGATCTGCCGTGGGGGTAAGCGAGGTGCGCAGCTTGGGCACGACATCACGTTCCGCGTCATGGGTGGCTCGACGGCTGGCATGAAGATCAAGCAATGGTGGTCGAGTAACAAGTGCCGCTACATGGCGTTCAACAAGGATGACTCCGGATTCGGTTTCGGCTTCACCCGCCCAAGAAGCAACCGGCTGGGCACCCAGCCCACCCGTTACCCGTTTAGCGATGGTCGCTTGTTCGTGTCACTACGCTGCGTGTTGCTGATCGACCCGGAGATCTCGGACCCCGATCCGAACTTCAAGAAGATCGCATTCACCGGCCCGATGACCGACCACAACAAGGGCCAACACAAGAAGCGAGCGAGGATCGGATTCAAGTGTCCTCGCAAATATAAGATCGCCTGTGCGAGCTGCCCTGTCGGCTACGTGCAGTGCCCGGCGTCTGTGCATCGAGAGATGTTCACGCTGAAGGACTGCAAGGAATGTGGAAAGAAAGGATTCCACGACCCGGAGGAACCGCTGAAGATGTGTGTCAACTGCGTAAGAGATCAAACCCTTAAACCAGAAGGAACTTAACGTGTCAAAGAAAGAAAGTCGCTTCCAAGAACCCGACGTCGACTTCGTCGGGTATCCCGTTATCAACGCTCCTGGCCTGCACCGCTATCTTGAGCGGACGGGCAACACGGACTTTGAGCAGTCGTGGCGTGAGGCCGAGGAGGAAGGGCTGTCCGACGCAGAAATTCTCTGCTCGGTCTTCTCGAAGCTGTGCTACAAGTCGTTGACGGTCGGGCAGAATGCGAACATAACCCGGGTCAGGGACATCAAAGACAACCTGGTCTCGTGCTTCGACACGGGGCACGGCAGCATATTTGAACATGTCATGTTCAACTTTATCGTCAGCCCATGCTCCCGCGTCTTTACGCACGAGCTGGTCAGACACAGGATTGGCGTGGCCTTCAGCCAGACCTCGGGCCGCTACGTCCGGCTCGACCACATCCCAATAATCTGGGACCCAATCCTGGACGGCGACATCCCGCATGGCGGCCTGGGAGGCGGTACGATCCGCGATCTCTGGGATCACCACCTCCAGAAGACGGAGGACCTGATCTACCTGACCGAGTGCTTCAAGGGGCTGCGCAAGCCGGCTCCAGGTCACGAAGATAAGGCACCCGAGTATTGGATTCATTCCAGGCTCGGCCAGGACCCCGAGGTTGCGGCCCAGTGGAAGTGGGTCCCCGACAACTCGGGAGACTTCGCCCACAAGAAGAAGTTGACCAGTGCGATCCGGAGGATTGCGCCCAACGGGCAGGTCAACGAGATCGCGTACTCGGTGAATCTGCGATCGCTGCGACACACGATCCTGATGCGTACGGCCCGGGTAGCCGAACGGGAAATCCGGATCGTCTTCAACAAGATCTACGACTCGTTGAAGGACAAGTGGCCTTTGATGTTCCACGGGGCCAAAGAAGAAATCGTGGACGGCATCCCCGAGATCACCGGCATGAAGTGCCAGCCTTACGAGAAGCCGGCGGAGATGGTCCTGGAAGAAATGAGCGACGAGGAGCTGGTCCTCTACCTCAAGACGCGGCCCGACGTTATCCAGCGGGTCAACCTCGCAACCTAAGGAGACCCCTGTGCCGAAACCCAAGGTTCTGAAGATGCCTCACGACATGTTCGTGAATTTCCTGCTGACAGAGGCCAAGGACTGGTTAATTGCCCAGTTGCTTGACCACCCTAACACTCCGATATTGTGCCCATGCTGTGATCGCACGATCTCGGTCTGGCCAGCCAAAATCGAAGCTGGCAACGCTGCTATCCTGGTTGAACTCTATAAGCGGGTAAGGGACAACCCGGGCATCGAACCTTGGGTAGCGGTTGAGCAATATCTGATCGGTAAAAAATCCCCACTCGTAGCGAGCCACTCGTTCGGGCGGCTCAAGTATTGGGGGATGATCGTAAAGGCGACTGACCTCAAGGGAAAAGAGAAAGAACACAACGGTAAGTGGAAAATAACGCCCTTCGGAGAGTTGTTCGCCAAGCGAGAGGTGCCGACCTGGCAAAGTGCTGCGATTCTGAATAACAGGCTCCTTGACTTCATCAAGGAGCGCAACGGTAATCCCTTGCCCCTCATCGACGTCAAAGAAGCGATGCAGAGCAAGTTCGATTACGACAAGATGATCGCCGGGGAGAGTATCGACATCGAACTCGACCCGCAAGACGTCAAAGACACCCTTAACCAGCAGAGTAACTATGATCCTCTTTCAGATTAGTAACCACCAGAGCGAAGACTGTGGAGATCCTCCGCAGCTTCCAGACGACCTCGACACTGGCCCCTACTGGAGGAGCTACTTCGAGAACAAGTACGGGGAACAATGGCTGTTCCTCTACAACGAAGAGACCAAGGAGGCGGCCATCCACAGCGGCGATTGCGGCTGGAAGCACAAGCTGGGCGTGAAGCGCGTCCCGGCCAAGGTGCTATACGCATCGTCAATGGGGCCGCTTGAAGGTCAGTTTGTCCTGGCCGGCAAGACAATCACGTCGGTTATCTTGGGCCAGACCGAAGAGCCGCCGCCGATCACCTTTGTCATCGACGAGGACGGCAACGGGATCACATGCAATGCTCCCGAGCAAATGTGGATCGACGCTTGCATCGAAGCTTGCGGTGTCGAAGTTCCTCTGCTCACCGACAAGGAGTTCGAGGAGCATCTCGACGCAATGCGTTCGTCGAAGGACGAAGACGAGGAGGAGGACGACTAAGACCTATGAAAAAGTTGACCGTCGTAGCTGAGGGTGTCGGCAGAAACTCTGTCGCCATCCTTGGTCGGATGCGCCGTGAGGGTAAGAGACCCGACGCGGTAGTATTCGCAAACGTCGGTAGCGAGAAGAGAGGCACGTACGAGTTTGTGCCTCACCTGCGACAATGGCTGGCGGAGAACGACTTCCCCGGTCTTACTGTCGTGCGCTACACACCAAAGACTGCACCGTATTGCTCGATCGAGGGCAATATGATCTTGAACGCGACGTTGCCAGGAGCATGTTTCAACTGGGGCTCCTGCACGATGAAGTTCAAGATAGACCCGCAGAACCAGTGGTATCGCCACTGGGAGCCGGCTCAGCAGGTCTGGGCTGCCGGCGAGAAGATCACGAAGTTCATCGGCTTCGACGCCGGCGAGGAGTACAGAACCTCACGGGCCGCCGACAAGGCCCATACGAGCGAGCAGGACAAGTTCGACATCCAGTACCCGCTTCAAGACTGGGGCATGGATCTCGATGCTTGTATCGAGGAGATCATCAGGATGGGGTTGCCAGTGCCGCCGAAGTCGGCCTGCTATTTCTGTCCTAATCAAAAAGAAGACGAAGTCGAGCTACTCGACGAGGAAGACCGGGCCAGGATCATCTTGATGGAGATCGTGGCGGAGCCATACAACCGCAAGGTCGACGGGCTCTGGCGACGGCCACGCAAGCGCGACGGTCGCCCGGGTAGCATCACTGAATACATTCTGGAGCATGAGCTGCCGTTCACGCCGCTCGACGAGATCTGCCGCCTGGTGGTTCTCAACCCAGAATGCAAGAAGGCCCGATCGGGCGCAACCTTCAACCCGCCCCACAAAGAGGTGTCGCTCACCGAGCTGATGGAGCAGCGGGGCCACTTCGTGCCTGAGGTTCGCCTCCAGGCCAAGGGAGAGATGGAGGGCATTTACCTTGAAGACGCCCGCGAGGTCCCCCCGGACCAAGAGGACGAGCTTCACAGCTACTTTGGAGACATCGTATGAGGATAACCCTAAACTTGGAAGACTTTGGCAAGCTCGTTCGAGGCCAGGTCGTCCGCAAGGATAAGACCGAGGCCGGATTCGGCAGCAGCAAGACGGACGTCGAGATCTGCCTCAGCGACATCGGGTTCGAGGCGATGATTAACGAGGTCGAGTCATCCTTCGAGGAGTCGCAGGAAGGCGACGACAACAAGATCCACGTTGAGATGCTGCCGCAGTGGCAGATCACTTGGGCACCGTGCCCAACTGCCTACAACCCGAGCCAGTGCTTCCGCGTGGAGGCGACAAACGAGGAGAACGCCAGGCTCGTGGCCGAGGATCACATCCGAGACCACTACGGCTGCGGCTTCTTCAACATCAGCAAGATCGAGAAGTACGTCAAGCCGACGTGCGGGAGGGTAGTTACCGGATGAAATGGTCCGACATGTTCGAGGACTACAAGATCCTCACGGACGCAGACAAGGTCCGTAAGAACAGTCGTGACGACTTCGGATTGGGGTATGGTTGGTATTTTGTCGGGGGCAGCTATGTCCCGGGCAAAACGCCGACCACCCCGGTCTGGACTGTCGTCTATGCAAAGCCTCGCGAGAAGATTCGAGAGGAAGTGGAGCCGCACATGTGCGAGGGCCGCATCGGCTCAAGCCAACTACACTTCTGGCCGAAAGACAACACCTGGCGTGTCGTCTTCGGCGATAGCCACATGATTGCCCAGCACCGATGGCCTGAAGAGGTCACCGAGATCCCCGAGGACATCTTGGATCTGCTGGCAGAAAAAGAGGAAGAAGATGCCGAGACTGAAGTATCAGGACATTAAGTTCCGAGATCAGAGACGCCTGACGGTAATCAAGCAGGCTGACCAGATCCTACGAGCTTACGCTAAGGACGGTGACGATCTAACGCTGCGACAACTCTACTACCAGTTCATCGCCAGGGACTTGTTCCCGAGCGACTGGGTCGACAAGAAGACCGGCTCGAAGAACTGCGATGCCAACTACGACCGGCTCGGGGACATCATCGCCTCGGGTCGTCTGATGGGCATGATCGACTGGAAGCACATTGTCGATCGTGGCCGCCGGCTTCGTAGCCTGAGCCACTGGTGGGGAGCTGCCGCGATCATCCAGAGTGCATCCAAGTGGTTCAACCTGGACCTCTGGGAGAACCAGGAGCGCCGGATCGAGTGCTGGGTCGAGAAGGACGCCTTGATCGGCGTGCTCGAAACCGTCTGCACCCAGAACGACGTGCCCTACTATAGCTCCCGAGGCTACAACTCCTGGACCGAGATCTGGGAGGCGAGCCAGCGGGTGGTCAAGCGTTGGAGCGAGGACGGCCAGCCCACGACCATCTTGTACCTGTCAGACCATGACCCAAGCGGCATGGACCTGACACGGGACACCAAGGACAAGCTCGAAGGGTTGGTCGGTGCTCATCTCAACAACGAAGATGTCGACGACGTCCTGGAGGTCAAGCGGATCGCTCTGACCCAGGACCAGATCGACGAGTACGACCCGCCGCCGCAGCCGGCCAAGCAGTCCGACGCCAGATTCATCAGGTACGTCAACGAGACGGGCCTCGACGAGTCCTGGGAGTTGGATGCTCTCGAACCGTCTGTCATGCGAGAACTGATCCAGAGCGAGATCGACCAGCTCAAGGATCAGAAGCGATGGGACAAGGACACCGCCGAGGAGGTGAAGATACGGAAGCTCCTCGCAAAGGCCGCCGACAACTGGGACAAGCTCGAACCTGTCCTCACCGGCGAGTCGAAGATCATCAAGATGAAAGGAAAAAAGAAGGATGACGGTGAAAGTTCGTAGCAATGTTCCGCTGGTATCTGGAACCAACAAGCATCCCCAGGTGCGCAAGATTCCAATGAAGGGCGTGAAAGCGAAGCCAAACTTCCCTATGCACGGTGTGCCGGAAAAGATCACGGTACACGAGGGAGACTTTGTCGCCTATATCGAGAGGACCTACACGGCAGGCCACGAGGGCGATCCGGAGCACTGCCATCAGCATCATCGGCTGGCCAGGGTGTTCGCGATCGCCCATACGGACGGGTGTGGTGAAGAGCTGAAGCCTCTTCACTTGGCCGTCATCACTGTCGACGAGGCGTTCAAGTTTGCCTACCTGCGGCTCATCGACGCCAGAGACGTCTGCGGCGCCACCGAGCAGCACGAGCCGCTCCCACGCTGGTTCTTTGGCGGGGACTTCAACATCCAGCAGGCCGAGAGGATCTTGCGGATGCACCATTACGGCTCGCTCAACAACCGTTTTCTCGGGGAGCACCTGGACGCCGCTGACAACCTGGTGTATGCCCGCACTCAGCAGGCTTACAGGTCTGTGTTCGTCTTTGACGACAAGGGCGTGCCCAGGATGCTCCAGCAATGCGAGAAGGACTTCGAGGACTGGTTGCTCGGCGAGGGCTTTACTCCCGGCAAGCAGCTAATCCCTGAGAGCGGCAAGGAGGGCGTGAGCAGCCGGAGGTGCGCGGAGTGTGGTGAGGATACCGGTCACCTCTGGTCGGAGCTGATCGAGAGGGACAAACCGGAAGGCGAGCGTGCTGTCGTCTTCTACCATCGGAAGTGCGCGGATGAGATATTCCATGTGACGCACGCTTACAATCTGCTAAGATGGTTCTTCGAGAAGAACATGATTCTCCAGCAGGAGATCGTGCGAATCGAGGACCACGCCAACCGTATAGGGAGGGTAATCAAGTGACCCCGTTATTTGCCTGGTTTGCACCAGGACCCGTAGAAATCACGATCATCGGGATCATCGCGATCCTGCTGTTCGGAAACCGCGTGCCCAAGCTGGCACGGTCCCTGGGCTCGTCGATCGTCGAGTTCAAGAAAGGAATCTCCGGGGTCACCGAAGACACGAAGGAGATCGTGGAAGAACTGGACTCGGCGGGTAAGGCTGCCAAGGAGGCAGTGGACTCTTGACCGAATACGAACCTGCCATCCCGAAGGGTGGCCGTCTTACCCATGCCAAGATCAAGGGCGGATGGGCCGCCATGTGCGGCTACGCCCCCAGCGCCCCGAATCGCTTCCAGATGAAAGACCGATCCGGGTGGAGAACCTGGATTCACGCCAACCATAAAGGCATTACATGCGCGAAATGTCTTGCCAAGATCGAGAAGGAGAAACAGTGTCAATCCGAGAGCAAATCGAAGCCAAGCTCAAAAAGGAGCACGTCCCGCAAGCGGCGATCGACGCAGCATTAGTGCTGTGCGATGACCTCGCCAAGTCCGAGGTGTTCAAGGGCCAGGAGGTCAGGGTCGAGCCCGGCCCGGTCTACACCCGAGTTCACGTCGGCGATATGGAAGTTGCGATCGACTTGGAGGGCCACTTCTACCTCCAGTTCGTCTTGCCGGAGGCTGGCGTGATGATGGCCATCCTGGAGTGGTGGGAGGGCCACAGCGACGAGTGGAAGGAGGGTGCCGGTGAGTGACGGCCAACGACCAACCTCCCTGCAAGCCCGGTTGTCCGAGAACGACCCGAGGCTCTACAACGTCAACCGGGACGTAGCCCACAACTTCGAGTATGTCGCCAACCTGGTTGCTGGCAGGCTCGAAGACGGGCTGTGGCCCGAGCTGGATCACCTGGTGCGTAAGCACAACATCAGCATGGATGACCTCGGCGAAGCATGCCAAGCTTTCTGCCTGTTCATTGGAGCAGGCGTGGAGCAGTCCAACGACATGCAGGAAGCCCTGGACGAGTCCGGCTGGTTCAAGGTGAAGCCGGCGGCCCAGGTCGCCTTGATGGCCACACTGGGCACCGTGATCCTGGGGATGCACTTCTCCGGGGTCCGAGAAGCAACCCTCAACGGCGAGGGGCCGGCGGCAACGCTGTCCCAGGTAGCCGCACGAGGGAAAGAAACCGCAGACTACCTGGCCATGCCGAGGTGGAAGCGGTGGTTCTCTCGACGATTCAAGAGAATCAAGAAGGCTTTTGCAATACTCCGAGGACGATGAAACGAAACCAGAGTTTACGCATGATTATCAATCACTGGGGTCCCGAGTTCACCAAACTCTACGGCCACGTCTTCCCGGAGAACTACATCGCATTCGACTGTGAGTTCTCCGGACCCACCGAGAAGGACCTCGTGTTTGAAATAGGGCATACCCTGGTAGTAGGCTGCCGGGTCGTCGACCAGCTCAACATCGTTCTTGATTGGTCGCTCGATCCCACGGTTCCGGACCACTGGATACGCGGAGCGATCGGTAGGATCACCCAGAAGATGCTCCACCGAGGCGATAGATGGCGTGTCCAGTGGGACGTGATGAAGCGTGAGGGTATTCACCCCAAGAAGGCTCTCGACTTCTACTACAAGCTGTTCGACGTGGCGCTCGATAAGGGCTATCCTCTCGTGGGCCACAACGTCTGGCACTCCGAAGTGAAGGTTATGCAGAACCAGTTCGAGGGCACGCTGGACGTGTCCTATCCGTTCGAGGAGCTGATGATCTTCGACACCGGCGCCATCGTCAAAGCGACGAAGGCGTTGGAGGAGGGAGACGAGAAGATCCGGAGCCGTGCCAAGGGCTGGCTGCCCCTACCCGGGGACTCGCTGAAGGATTACTTCCAGCGGTGTATTCATGCCCAAGCGCCGGGGATCTTGTGGAACCTCGGCCAGGCGATCAGGGATTACGACCTGCATACGGAGTACGGCCTGGACATGTCGAACCAGCACCAGGCCCAGTTCGACTCGCAGCTCTGCGTGTACCTCATGGAGGAGTTCCGTAGCAGAATCACCCGTACCAACAAGGATGAGAATCCTTTTCAAAGCCCCGAGACGTTCCAGCGGACCTTCAACGAGCAGATGGCGAAGAAGAAGCTCGCGAAGGAGAAGCGGGATCGTGCAAAGCTCGCTCGGGAGCAAGAGAAAGAGAACGAGTGGGCACAGGAAGTCGCGGAGGTAAACGAGCGCCCTTCCAAGAAGAAGAAGTTCAAACGACCCAAGGGAAGGAGACAGCGGGTGGTATGAAGAAACGTCCTAAGAAGAAAAGGCCATCCAAGCAGGACAAAGACTTGATGGCCGGCGTGGAGAAGAAGCCCCCACCTAAGAAGCCCAAGAAGAAAAAGAAGCCAGCAACGCCCAAGGGTAAGGAGCTGGCCGAGCTGGAGAAGAACACCCAGTCCACTCCGGATCGGGAAGACCAGCTTGCAAGGCTGGAGGGGTTCTTCGTGTCGGTCGACGACACCACCCCAATGATCTTCGCCGGCATCGACCCGGGCATGGAGGGAGCGCTCGGGTTTATCCACCCGACCGACAACAAGCAAACCATTGCTATCGACATCCCTTCAACGATGTTCGAGACCTCTAAGAAAACGAAGAGCGGCAAGGGCAAGAGGAAGCGGTCTGTCTACGACTACGGTCGTATCAACCAATACTTCGATGTCATCGAGCCCCATGCCGGTAAGATTCAGCTATGCTTGGAGCAGGGCCAGACCCGGGCGACCGACAACGGTATCACCGGGCTGGCCGTGGGCATTGGCTACGGTATGTGGCCGCTCTTCCTGCTGAGGATGGGTATCTCGTGTCACGAGGTCGTTCCGACCGTCTGGAAGGGAAAGATGAATCTATGGAAGAAGGACAAGGAGTTCTCACGGTTGTACGCCCAACGGCTATTCCCGTCAGCTCCGTTGTTCAACAAGTGCCATCACAACCGGGCCGAGGCCCTGTTATTGGCGGAGTATCTAAGGAGGCTACATGTTTCTGACTCCTAAGAAACAAGGAAAGGTGTATAAGCATGCACGGAGCAACCTCATCCACTTCCTCGGCACGGACGCGGAGACTCATCGGGTGTGCCTCTTTTGGGCTTACTTTGGCCTGCTTGCCCTTGCTCGTGCCGGGCTGCGGGGTGTTCTGCAAGCAGGATCGTGTTCCTGGATCATGGTCCCCGAAGAAGAAGTTGCGACCGCCGACCCAAACTCGTTCTCGATGGTCTGGGACCCGGACGATCCGCTTAGCAAAACCGCGATGTCGGAGGGGCGTCTCCCGGAGATGCACTGCTGGCTGGCAACGACGGGGCCGAAAGACGACTACCGACCAGCAGACGAGTGGGAGATAGTCGATCTTGCCGCCGGCCAGATCCCGAAGATGGCTGCCGAGTTTGACCTGGAGTGGCGGGGCAAGCTGCCACCGCAATACTTCTGGTGCAAACAAGGGCAGATGGAAGGTTGCATCTATGAACCGAACCGTGAAGCGACTCTGTTCGCTGACGGGTTGCTGAAACAACTTGTTGACCAAGGAAAGCTACCCCATGTCTCGGAAATCCTCCAAAGGGAAAGAGCAAATAAAACTGGCAAGACAAACAGTCTACAAAGGGGACTGTCTAAGCGTCGTGCAAAAGCGCTGCAAAAAAGGAACCGTCGATCTCGTCGTAGCTGACCCGCCCTACAACATGGGTAAGAACTACGAGGCGTACAGCGACAACAAGAAGGTCGACCATTACATCGGATGGCTCTGGGATCGCCTGGGTGAGATCCACATTGCAATGCGGCCTGGCGGCGCGTTCTTCCTGTTCATCAACGACGGCCTGGTGAGCGAAGTGGACATGGCCGTCAAGAGCTTGGCAACTGGACCGAACCGCTTCTACAAGAAGAGTCACATCGTGTGGCACTACACGTTCGGCCAGCACCACTCCAAGAACTTCACCCCGTCACACACGCATATCCTCTACTACGTGAAGGGGAGGAAGAACATCACCTTCAACGATGAACCGATCCGCCATGCGTCGGCTCGGCAAGTGAAATATAACGACAAGCGTGCCAACCCCAAGGGACGCTTGCCCGATAATACCTGGGTGATATTCCCAGAACTCATGCCAGAAGCCTTCGATCCCGCAGGCGATACCTGGCTGGCATCCAGGGTGTGTGGAACGTACAACGAAAGAGAACGCCACTCGCCCAACCAACTCCCGGAGCCCCTCGTTCAACGGATCGTTGAAGTCAGCTCCAACGTAGGTGATATAGTGATCGACCCGTTTCTCGGGTCGGGTACAACCGGTGCAGTCTGTGCCACCCTTGGCCGTAACTTCATCGGTTGTGATCTCAGCCCGACTTGTGTGGCTGAAAGCAGAAAGAGGATCAAGAGTGCCCGCGCCAAGATTCAAGATTGACGAACGCCGGCGGGTACGGCGCCGTCTCAAGACTCAAGGAGGCTCGGATGTCGAAGCGAATGAAGTCCTTAGGATCGTAGAGATCATCCCTATTGGCCAAAAGAACCCTTCGTATCTTTACATACTCGTAAGAGCCGAAGTGGAGGAACCCAGCAGCCACGACAAGGTTGCGCTGAAACACCGAGAGGTGATGAACCAGACATGCCAGTTGTCATAGCAAGCTTCGAGGTCATCGTTGCCGAATCGACAGGCGATGACAAGGCACCACGGGTGCAAGAGAGGATGATCTGGGCCGGGGGCACCAAAGCTCTCGGCCTAATCCGTGCGGTAGTTGAAACGGTCAAGACGGGTAACTCAACCTACCTGTGCGACCCCAACAAGCCGCAGTTCAAGTTCGAGAAGAAGCCGAGCGGCAAGATCCAGGTGCTCAAGCGAAAGCGGGGCAGGCTGGAGGACGCAACGCTGGCGGATCTGCCGGCCCACGCTCTGTGGGGCTTGCAGGAACTCTTCCCAGACACGATAACCGAGATGTTCGAGTAGAGTTCAAAACCATTTTTGAGATTGATATGACTGACCAAACCCCAGAAGAAGTGGCTGCCGACGCAAAGGCCGAGGCTGCCAAAGTGGAAGATGCTCCTGTCCAGGAGGGTGCCGTTACGGCAAGCGAGCGAGAACTGGGCGGAGCGTTGATACGGTTGCTGGTCGACCACGAGAGAGGCCGCAAGGCTTTCTCCGAGGTCATCGGCTCCATGGTCGCAGCCAGGCAGATGTACGCAATGTGCGTGCGAGACCTGGAGATCCGACTGGGAGAGCTGACCGGCAAGGAAAAGAAGGACCTGCTCACAGCGGCGATCGCCGATCTCACCGAGGGAAGCATCTTCACCGAGAGGTGGGAGCGATTCTATCCTGAGGGCGACGAGGAGCCTCACATCCTCAAGCACGAGGAGTCGCTGAAGGAAGAGCTGGACGCCATGGACGAGTCGAAGCGCCGGCACGCCATGAAGAAGGCTCTGGTCAAGGAGTTCGAGGAGATGGAGACGGACGGTATCTGGGAGATCATCGAAGAGATGTTCCTCCAGGCCGCCACGTTCCAGGCCAGCAAGCCGTTCGACGAAGGCGTGCTGTTCCGGGGCATGCGTGAGACCGTCTTCCCGTGGATGACACGGGTCGTCAGCGAGCACGACAAGAAGGAGCAGGAAGAACGCCGGCGGGACATCGAAGAGTCCGAGAAACATCGACGCGAGAACCCAATCCCGCTCGGTGTCAAGTACGACCCGGTTGGCGGCAAGCTGCTGGGTCGTACTCAGCCTCTTGTGCTGGCCGGCTGGCAGCCTGCGGTGTGGTGGATCATCGACCAGATGGTCAGCCACATCTTGGCGGCCAACAAGCCGCAGCTCTACACGGTGATCCGTTTGCAGCGCGAGATGCACGCAGAGGAGATGCAGCCCCGGCTGCTTCGTCTCGGCGGCAAGGACTGGCGTGACTGCACCAGCACCAATAGCTCCTTCGCCAAGCTGTTCGAGAAGCGGCTGCTGATGCAGCTCTCGGCCACTGGCCCGATGGACGTGCTCGTCTGCGATGACCTGGCCCTGGCCGGCGAGTCGCACGGTATCGTCGGTGGCGAGTCGTCCAGAAAGGCTGGACATGCCCAACGGCAACTGAGGAAGTTCTGCGAGAAGATGGGTGCCGCTCTGATCGGTGCCGTCGTGTTCGACTCGAAGGACAAGTCCGTCCTCGAAGGTATTGGAGAGAAACCCGAATGGTCGCAACTCCGCACGCATACCATGCTGCGGGCCGTGACCGTCGAAGAAGTAAACGAGGGGAACTACCAGCTCACGCTCGGCAACAACTGTCAATCGTTCGACGTGCCGAAGGAGCTGCTGGATTCCCGTGGCCCCAAGAGGATCATTGTACCGTGACTCAGAAGATCTTTGTCGGCTACACCTGTGCCCTGGCGGACAACGCCAAGGACCTCATGCCCGACGACATCAAGGACGAGGACGTTCACGACTGGAACGCCCAGGCGGTCTACCAGCCGTTCACTGGTCGCTTCAGCAGTGTCTACCTGATCGCTCCGGGCTACAAGAAGACGGCCCACTTCCTCCCCGAGGACGGGCTGACTGTGGAGAAGCAGGTGGTGGAGTTCCTCAACTCCTGCTTCAAGGATGCCTGGCCGTGGGATGCACATGTGGGCTTCGACCCGCAGGTGTTTTTCGTCGGCTTCGACCCCCACCGCTTCTTGAAGATGCTGGGGCTGAACTGTACCCTGCCAGCATTGAACTGTCCGATGCCGGCGTCTTTGTGGTATGGTAATACCAACAGCATTGACATCGAAGAGGTGTGCCTGGGAGACTTGGAGACCCAGGCCACCTTTGACACGGTGTTGAAAGCCTACCAGGCTCAGTTCAACACCAAAGAAGCCGCAAGGTTCGACAAACTCACAGGTGGATGGACCGGCCCCTGGCTGAACGCTAAGCAGGACGCTGAGATTGCGGCCTGGCTCGGTGCCCAGCTACGCCTTACCTACTGATATGGACACGCCCGAGTTTCCAACGGACGGGACGAATTTCGGCTACTCGATCAGTGAGGATCAAGTAGGTAAAACCGAGATGCGCTTCCCGTCCAGGGCTCGGACGGTCTGGCAGTTTACTGACCGATATGCCTTTTTCAGCATCGCAATACCCTACCTTCGTGGCCGATTCACCGAGCGTATCTTGGTGGATCTTATCGAGACAACCGGCCAGCCGGTCCACTTCCTGCACGCCAAGTTCGACAAGCCGATCTTTATCGGCCTCGACTTGCCCAACGGGGACAAGGACTGGAACCATGTGTTGTGGGCCGTTGAGCACGCATTCTGGGGTCCGCTGGTCGACCAGATGTGTGCGGCGACAGTCAAGGATCGCAGTCGTAAGTTCCTGGCGACATACCCGATGCAGGAGCTTACGATCATCGACCCGCTGTTTGCTGACAAGGCAGTCATCTACCCCGCCGAGCTGCCGGTCTTAAAGATCGGTTGCTTCGGCTTGAAGACAAACTACGAAACAGCCTACATGGCTACGGGTGACCATCCCTTGACACATCCGCCCCGCCTCGCCACCGGTGAACCGTATCACCAAATGAGGATCATGGCGGACGCGATGTTCATGGATGACGACCCGACACGAATCCCAGTGGATGGAGATGAAGATGACGAAGCACCCGATTCCCAGCGTGGCTGAATCGCTGGTTCCCGACTCTCTCGTAGACGTCTGGATCTTCTGCGTTCATCGAGAGCTGGAGGAGCGCCCCGGGGCGGTCCCGGGCTACATCAAAGAAATACAGGACCAGATCTCCGAGTGGGTACTGGACACCGGCAACTTGATCGTAATGCCAGGGGCGGTCAATATCACCGACAAAGACGTCAGCCTGGCCGTAACCTACGTGAGAGCCGCGAGTCATGGCCAAAAAGAAATCAGGAAAGCCGAAGAGCACGTTCGGGAAGCTGCTCGACCGGATGCCAACAAGGGAAGCCAGGCGGACGCTGATCGAGGCGACAAGCAAGCAGACAAGCCCAGCGGAGGCGGCGGCGACAGCGGCAGCAAGCCCGGAGGCGGACTCAAGGTTCCAGACCTTCCGTGACCTGCTCCCGGATGACCTACAGAGCGAACTCGACGAGGTCGCCGAGGTGGGTCAGATCACACACTGGGACACGAACGCCGAGAGCCGGTGGTGCCTGCTGAAGTCACCCGAGGGTGAGTTTACCAGGTACATGGCATACCGCTCGCTCGATGCCCTGGTCGAGGCACTCAACAACCTCGAAGGTACGGAGGTGTCGGTGCAGCTTGCCTACGGCGTACCGATGTACCTCACAAAGACCGATGTCCATGGCTGCCGCTATCTCATCTTGCCGGGCGGTGCCGACGCTATCCGAGTCGACGATCCGGACATGGAAGTCATCGACGCTGACCTGCTCGACCACCTGGAGCCCCAGGAGGACGGTTGGCTCGGCGATCCGGAGCTGGCCGAGTCAGCGCTGGAAGGCTACTTCAGCCGAGACGTTAAGAAGGAGGAAGCACCCGTCCAGGCTGACGACGAGAGCGACGATGATGACGACGATGAAGGCGAGTTCAAAGAAGAACCAGCCGGCTGAATAACAGACGTTTTTGCGTCACAATATACGGAGTCCGCTTAGTTCGGTGACCCTAAGCGGAGGCTCCGTTTTTTATTGCGCTGTCACCTATCACATGGAGGAGTCGGAATGACTACTACGCAGAGACCCCGTAGTAACCGAAGCAAACCCAAACCGAGTAAGAAGGAGAAGCGAAAAGCTATTCGTAGTTTTGACAACCTCAAAACTACCGAGCACGAGCGCTGGCGTCGGGCCAACGACTCGGTCGGCATCATCGCCACGAAGGACTTGTGGCCAAGCTGTGTCGGCATGGCGATGTTGTTCGAGACGGACGACATCGTCGACGGGAACTTCATCTGGAATGGGGATGTCAAGTGGCTTACCCTGTTCAACGTCCCGCCTGGTCAGCTCGTCGGGTCCCGCACCCAAGAGACCAGGTGGGCAACCGTGTCCACTGCTTCCCTGCGTTACGGGGCCGTGATGATCGGCAGGGAAGGGCTCAACTACGACTTCCGGCAGTGCCCGTTCAACACCCGGAAGGTTGGGCATCGCATCCTCACCGCCGGGGAGGGTGATGTCTTGAACCTTAACCACGAACAGCACCCGCAGATCTTCAAGGTCTCCAACAAGGTGTTGGAGTCCGTGATCTCGTTCGGCTTTCGGTTCCGCCGGAACTGGGGCAAGCCGGACGGCAAGCTGATCTACGGCAACGGTGCTCACGACCGGCTGATGAAGCCGGAGGAGTGGTTCCCCACTCCTTACGTCGAGCTGCCGTACGGGCTAACCGTGGACGAGGCGTTGGACGCACAGAGGGATCACAAGAATCCCTACATCGTCCCGACGTCGATCCGCGAAGCGTTCACCAAGGAGGTCGACGCCGGCCTTCCTCTGCGATCGCTGATCGACGGCACCTACCTCGGCGAGGACTCTCCCCAGCCGGGCGAGTTGGAAGGCAAGTGGGCTCAGAAGAACCTGGTCGTCCACGAGGTGCTCGGCAACGAGCGTAACTTCCGCTTTGTCCTTCACAAGGAGTGCCGGCCTGTTGTCCACGTCGGCGAAGACGTCACCCGTGGTTCCGTGTTCGCCTACCGGCTGCCCAAGCTCCCCGCAGAGTACGAGGGCAAGCCGTGGGAAACCGTGAACCCAAGCCGTAAGTGGTTTGCTCTCCCCCGCATCCTGGGCAAATCCAGATTCGAGTTCGAGTACCGCAGTTGGTTCAAAGGAGAATCCCGCGTCTCCTCGACCAACGGCGAAGATTTCCCCCTGGTCCCCTGGCACCTGGTGTCTCACCTCGGGACCCACCCCGCGAACGACGACTTCCCCTTACAGTTCTGGAAGCTGCCGAACAACTGGGGTGATCTCTACGATCATGCGTGTGGTGCGCTGATCGCCCCTCCGATCCGTATCCACGGCTGGGACACGTTCAATGCGGCCATGCCCCACGACGTGGCTATTCAGTTCCTCGACCGAGGCGATCGTCGTCTCCCGTTCAAGCCTCGGCTGAGCAACGAGGAGAAGAGAAAGAAGAGAGCCGATCGCAAGGCGAGCCGCCGCAAGCGAAAAGGCGATAAGACCAGGCGGCAGACCCAGGAGAAGAAACGTGCGAATCGTCCTGCTCGGGTGCGGAAAGCAAAAAGCCAGCAAGGCGACAATAGCTAAGCACCTCTATACAGGTTCTCTGTTTCGGGCTCGGCTCAAGTACGTTCGTGCTAACGAGCCGGACAAGTGGTTCATCATCAGCGCGAAGGGCGGCCTAATGACCCCAGACCAGTGGGTCCAACCCTACGACAAGACGATGCAGAACCTCAACCCGATGGCTCGGGCAGCCTGGCATGCCTACGTGGCGGCCAGCCTGACCGACCATCTGCCCGACATGACTCAGGCCGAGTTGAAGAGGACCGAGATCGAGATCTTGGCGGGGGCTTACTATTACACCCCGCTGGACAAAATACTGGAAGCCATGGGCTTTCTCGTGACCGTGCCCACCAGGGGTATGGGGCAGGGAGAGCAGATGCGCTTCCTGACTCAAGCCTAACGGGCTGGGAAGGTGGAGAGAATTTCTCCCCTTCCCTTTTTCTTAGCTATCGGCCAAGATGGGTAGGTCCCATAACCCGAAGGAATCTGTGATGAGTGGAACCGCTGCTTCATGGTGGGAATCACCGGGAGCAAAGGACGAAGTCAAGGCTCACACCCCGGACGAGACGAAGTATTGGTTACCCGACGAACGCCAGTCAGATCGCATGCGATCGGGTATCAACTCCGGCACCGTCATCCCGCGAGCTAACGATGACGGCACCTCGAAAGGTTTCGATGGTCGCGTAGCCGGCGTCGTCCATGTCGATCCAGACGCCCCAGATGGTGGAGCGGTCGTAGACCTATCCCAGGTCCGATCGAACCAGCTCTACGGCGCATTCTCCGACTCGACTTACCCTCACGAAGTTTACTACAAGCTTCAAGGGTCCTCTCCCGTTGCCGTCCAGCAACAACAACCCCAAGCATCGCCGGCACCAGCGCCAGCTCGTGTCAATCCGCTGGTCCCAGACGGGACCTATGTGGTGCCCGATTCAAACAAAGAAGGACTACAAGTCTACCAGCAGGAGAAACAAGCCGTGGACCCCGTACCCCCGCTTCCGCCCCTCGGCCAGCCAGCCCCCCAACCGTCAGATCCCATGCCACAACAACCGATGCAGCCGCAGATACCCGGCCAGGTGCCACCGGCGATGCAGATGGCTCCACAACAGCCGCAGTATCCACAGCAGGTGCCGATGGCTCCACCGCAGCCGCCAGCTCCGGTCTACTCGCAGCCTCAGGATGGCATGCAGCAGATCATGGGAGTGCTCGGCCAGCTTACCAGCCAGGTCAACCAGCTCCAGGCCCAGGCCCAGGCCGTGCCACCTCTGCCGGCTCACCAGCCGCAGCCTGCACCGCTGCCGCCCGCACCGGCCCTCCAGACGCTCCCAGAGCCCCGTCCAGGGCAGAGCACGATGCAACCGGCTCCTCAGCCCTCGGAACCGCAGCCGCAGAGGCAGCCGCCTCCGAAGCCCCTGGCGCCGTCTCCCGAGGTCGACGAAGACTTCGAGCCACAGCAGACTTTGGAGGATCTAAAGGCTGAGACGGCACCGGTGCGAGACGGCATGATTATCGGGTTCGAGGAGTTGGACATCCCCTTCATCAAGGGACCCAAGCCGGAGAAGGCCAGGAAAGAGGTCTACTTCGAGATCCCGAATGGGGGTACAATGGCGGCACGCTATCACCAAGTGGTGGATGGCGGCGACTGCCTGGCCCTTGTCTACGACACGCGATACGAGGACGGGCACCAATACTTACCACCTGACCTGGGAGCGACGGAGATCCTTGTCACCCTTCCGAGGACCAGAAACGGCGCCAAGAAGTTTGCCTGCTCCTCCATGGGAATCCACTTCAATGTTGGAGTGATGGACATCGTGGTGCTTATCAAACACCGAGATGTCGCCGAAGGGGACTTCGTCGAAGACGAGGAAGACTGATATGACTATGGAGAAGCGAGGGGTCATCAACGAAGAGACCCCGCACATGGGCCAAGTCCCGTGTAATGGTCCTGAGGGCGAGCCGACTACCAAGCAGGCCGCCGACCAGCTCCAGAGCGATCTGAGCCAGGACGCCATTGACGCCGTCGCGGACCAAACTGCCCGCAACAAGTCGTAAGCCGACAACCTGTCACGGAGGACTGCGATGGCCGTCACGCCATACAACTCAACGTATGGGCGCTTCAACGCCCTTGGGAGTCAGGAAAGCTTTCCTGACCCGTTCCTCGACATCGCCACGTTGTCCATGCCGGACAACTTCCGCAACACGCTGTACTGGTGCGAGTACATCTACACGATGTTCGGCACGTACCGGATGGCCATGGAGCGGATCATCTCGTACTTCCTCACCAACGTCGAGATCACCGGGGATGACGTCTCCGACGATGAGAAGGACAAGTACGGGGACTTCCTGACTGAGACGATCGACGCCATCACGGTTCTCCAGAGCTTGATGCGCGACCGCATGTGCTATGGCAACTCGTTTGCCAGCGTCATCGTTCCGTTCAAGCGTTACCTGATGTCACCGGGTGGTGACCTGTTCCCGCTGCGCGAGGTCTACAAGAACCCCAACTTCAAGTTCGAGTTCAGCGAGTACAAGTTCATCGCCACCTGCCCACGGACGAAGAAGCGTGGGCCGTGGAAGGTCATCGACAAGCCCGACGACGAAGAGAAGAAGATCCGGGTCAAGCGTTGGAACCCGCACGAGATCGAGATCCTCCACGATCCGTACACCGACGAGGTTGCATACCTCTGGCGAATCCCCGAGGACTATAAGAAGCTTGTACGAGACGGCAACCTGTTCCACCTGGAGCGTGTCAGCGAGCAGGTCCTCAAGTGCATCCGACTCAACAAGATGTTCCGGTTCAACCCGGATGTCATCCACCACATGAAGGAGCCCACGCTCTCCGGTATCCGCATCCGGGGCTGGGGCCTTCCACGTATCCTGTCCAACTTCCGACAGATCTGGTACGTCCAGGTGCTACGACGCTACAACGAAGCGATCGCATTGGACTATGTCATTCCCTTCCGCCTCATCACACCGATGCCTCGGCCCGGTGCAAGCCAGGCCGGCGGCCTGCAAGGCGGGGACATGCTCCAGATGTTCCACGGCGGCGACTTCAAGTCACAGATCAACAGTATGATCCGGCGGAGACGCCGAGATCCTGCGAGTTGGCAAGTCCTCCCGTTCCCCGTCCAGTACCAGATGCTCGGTGGCGATGCCAACCAGCTCGCTCCCACCGACTTGCTGGATCAGGGCATGGAGTCGCTGTTGAACGAGGCCGGCACCCCGGTCGAGCTGTATAAGGGCTCGTTGCAGCTCCAGGCAGCTCCCGTTGCCCTGCGTCTGTTTGAGTCCACCTGGCATCACCTCGTCCACGATGCCAACCACTTCCTGCAATGGCTCGTCGACCAGACCAGCCAGATCATGTCGTGGGAGGTTGTCGAGGCATCCCTCAAGAAGGTGCAGATCGCCGACGACATGCAGAAGCAGATGGCGGCCTTGCAGCTTATGATGGGTCAGCAAGTCTCCGGGACCACAGGTCTCAA
>Ga0180436_10000359_pt1 | contig 47799 bp, 50 predicted proteins | sample SS_ome_2_FD_132434 | JGI IMG/M metagenome (GOLD analysis project Ga0180436, IMG submission 132434) | Hypersaline lake sediment archaeal communities from the Salton Sea, California, USA - SS_3_S_2 metaG | ecosystem: Environmental > Aquatic > Non-marine Saline and Alkaline > Hypersaline >...
AAAGCCGCTTAGTTTCTAAGTGGTTTTCTTAGTCTATTCTTCTAACCACAATTTTCCCAAGCATCTTTTGAAAGCCCTCTTGGTCGCAAAGAACAGTTCCTTCCTTTGTTACGGAATCACTAGCTGCTGCAACGCCAAAGGCAAGCAGTTCTTCGTTTGTCTTACCTTGAATAAGACCGTTTAAGAAACCAGCAATAAAGCTGTCGCCGGCACCGGTAGACGACCTAACCTCAATCTTCGGCGATTCGGAATAGTAGCTTTCATCCTTTGTTATCAGCATAGCGCCGTCCGAGCCCATGGTTACGCATATATAAGAAACCCCGTGCGGCAGGGCAAAGTCCCGCGCTGCCTTCACGATTTCCTCATGACTTTTCGGTTTCTGTCTTGCCGCTGTTGAAAGCTCGAACAGATTTGGCTTTATCATATTCGGTTTTGCTTTTATCCCGCTAGTCAGCAGTTCTTTTTCCACATCCAAAACAGTAAATGCTTTTGAGTTTTCGCATGCCCAAAGCAGATCTTGGTATATATATTTCGAAACCTCTTGAGGTACACTTCCGCAGAAAGCCACAGCAAAGCTTTTCTTCGCTTCTATCTTCGTTTTTTCTATCATCCTAGTGATATCACTTCGCATAACCAAACCACCCGGTTCGTTCACCTCGGTAGTCTGTTTTGTTTTAGTATCAAATATCTTTAGGTTTTCTCGCAAAGCACCTTTTACCGACACCAAATCAAAGGGTATCCCTCTTGCTTTAAGCGTAGATTTTATAAATCCTTCACTTTCTTTATAGGAAAACCCCAAAACCTTCGTTTTCCCGCCTAGCCCTTTGATCGCTGTGGAAAGATTTATTCCCTTGCCGCCTAAATCATACCTCTTTGAAACAACTCTGTTTAGTTCGGCCAGTTTAAGACCGTCGACCTTAATCGATCGATCTATGCAGGGATTAAGCGTTACGGTGATTACTCTTTTTGTCATATCGTAATTTTATCCATATAGGTGAAATCCACTGCTACAGCATCCGCCTTAAGGTCTTTAATAAAATCCTTTACCTTAACATGCTCCGGATGTGTATCGTAGACCTGCCAGTCTGTGCGTGAATCGAAATCAGCAACAATCGCTAAATCATAACTTCTTTCAGTTCCAAGTTCGTCCAGCCCGACTTCCAAGTTTCTGATTACATCGATTTTCTTTGCGAGAGCTTGAATCATACTCTTCGCTTTTCCTAGCTTGTCTTTACAATCTTCCTTAAAATCAACGCATACAATGTGCTTAAACATATAAAAACTCCCTTCGATTATCAATCTATAATCGCATAAATAAGCTCAGTTTCCTTGGTACAACTGTCTTTGACCTTTATCGCTTCACCGAGCAGTTTCTCTGCTTCTGCAATTTTTTCTTCATCATTGGCGTATATCTTGAAAATCACATCGCCTTTTTCCACTTTATCACCTAAACGCTTTTCAACCCATATACCGACGCTGTAGTCAATCTCGTCATCCTTTTTCTCTCTGCCTGCTCCGAGAACCGCAGATGCTTTTCCGACGTTCTCTGCATCTATACCACAGATATAGCCGCCTCTTTCACACTCAAATTTTTTCACTATTTTCGCCTCTTCAAATAGTGAGAAGTCGTCAATAGCTTTCGGATTTCCGCCTTGTGCCTTTACTAGTTGTTTAAGTTTTTCAATACCCGATCCGTCTTTGATTGCGGTTTCAAGCATTCCAAAAGCTTCTTCCCTGCTTTCCGCTATTTCTCCGAGCACCAAAAGCTGGGATGCGAGTTCCAATGCCACGGTTTTAAGATCGCCCTCCCGTTCACCTCGCAATATTTCAACGGCTTCTATGACCTCGATAGAATTTCCGACTGCCTGCCCTAAAGGTTGGTTCATGTCGGTAACGAGAGCCACTGTCTTTCGTCCCGCCAGCTTCCCGATTTCGACCATAGCTTTGGCGAGTTTATTCGCATCTTCCAAAGTTTTCATAAATGCACCGCTGCCGGTTTTCACATCCAGCACGATTATATCCGCGCCGGAAGCGAGTTTTTTACTCATTATACTGCTTGCAATCAACGGTATGCTGTCCACAGTCGCAGTAACATCACGTAAAGCATACATTTTTTTATCCGCCGGGCATAGCGACATAGTTTGCCCCATAACCGCATAACCTATCTCGTTTACCTGATCGATAAAATCTACCATGCTGAGACTCGTCGTAACACCGGGTATCGATTCCATCTTATCGAGAGTTCCTCCTGTATGGCCGAGTCCTCTACCAGACATTTTCGCAAGTTTTAAACCGCATGCAGCAACCAAAGGAGCCAGAACCAAAGTGGTCGTATCCGCAACTCCGCCTGTTGAATGTTTATCTCCTTTTAATCCTTGAATAGCCGATAAGTCTACAATATCTCCACTATAAGTCATCGCCTCTGTGAGCTCTTTAGTTTCTTCTGCATCAAGCTCATTGAAATAACACGCCATCAAAAATGCTGCTGCTTGATAGTCTTCAATTTCTCCATTCGAATATCCCTCAATAAAGAATTTTATCTCTGACGGAGACAGCTTTTCTCCGTCCCTTTTTTTCATGATTATATCCGTCATCTTCATAGAAAAATTCACTTCCTTTTGTTTTTCAACATACACTACTTATATCATAATTACTACTGCACTACAACATTATATACCTGTTTTTAAGCATAGAAAAGCAAGACCAAAGTTGGTCTTGCAAAAAGTTTTTTATATTCTGTTAATTTGGTATTACACCCTAAAGATTGGTTTTTCTTTGTGTCTCTTCTTTCGCGGCTTTGCGCTTTGCAATCATATTTACAAGCTTATCCTTCCCATCAAAGTTCATCATCGACAGCGCCTCATCTTGATCGATTATTCTCGCAGAGAGAAGATTCATAGCGAGCTCGTTTAAATATAATGTCTGGTAAGGCGTATTCTTTTCGACTTCAATTGTGATTTCAAAATCCATATATCTTTCCTGCTTTTTGCCATCAACCAGAATCGGCTTATTCAATTTTTCATCATATCGGTATTTAAGAAGATCTGCAGAAAAAGGCATGTCATATGCGCCTTCAGTGCTGTCCATTCTAAACACCCGCGATTCAGTATAATTTTCCTTTATAAGCTCAACAATCATTCGGACAAGCAAGGAAAAGCCGTCATACATCTGATCGATTATCATTCTTGATCTTTTGGATCCGGCATTCTGCAAGGCGAGAATCGCGCTTGCTGCTGTAACTCCTTTATTGGTATCCCCTCGCACAAATTGGTTCTGCCCCGACTCTTCCTTTATAGCAGCGAGCTTCCCCTTCATATGGGCTAATACATACGGGTTTAGCGGTGCTGCTTGGAACCACCTTACCGCTCCGTCGTCTATTCTTGCGGCGGAAACGACTTCTTTTGACCAATCCAGCATCGCCTCTTCATCGACATCCGCATTCTTATTTATGAGCATCTTAAGTTTTCCGCTCATCAATGTGTTCTTCAAGATAATCTGATCGAGTTTGTCAGCGTACTGCTGAAGATTCTTCAGCACATCAATCATCCCAAGTCCTATAGGAAGACCTTCCAGTCTATACAGAGGTTCTACGATAAATGGATACATTCCATGGCTATACATTCCTTCAGGTTTCTTATCCTCGCTTCTTTCAAGCAAGAGTCCTCCAGCCAGTTTCGCCATATGTACAATATCCCTGCCTTCATCATCGTATGTCTTATACCAATATTCGATGACCATATGTTCGTCTTGGTCAGTATTCGGAATGTCAGAATATCCATCCTTGGTATATCCATCCGCGCGCAGCTTTAAATAGCACCCGGGATAATTTTTTTCAAACCAGTTTTTGTGGTAGAACCCGAATTTAAAAACCGCTCTTCCTTCCTGGATATCCTCTACAGTCGAATCAAACAAAAAGTTCTTAACATCCCAGCTTCGGATATTGATATCGCCGAGTCCCCCCGAAAGGGTATCGTCCCAAAACACCTCCTGTACGGAAACACCTTTTTTAAGCGCTTGACGCACTTTTTCTCTATATGTACTGCGATAGTTCCTTTTTTTCAAGATATTCCCGACCACTTTTTCCAGCCCTTCGGCAATCCTCTCATCCTTCGCTTCCTCGCTGAATATATGAGCTTTGGGATAGTTATCCATCACATCGGCAAGCAAACTTTCAAGTGTTGAGAACAAAACAGGAGTTACCGGTCTTGGTTCATCCGGTTCTTTTTTTGCAACATCATACCAATGATTGGCCTTCCAAAACTCCTCATTCGAGGTGCATTTCTTTCTAAATGATGTAAGCGCAGTATAGAACTCGTCAAACAGCGAATATGCACCATCTATGAATGCCGCATCTTGTTTAGCTAGATTCATTATATTTCTCCTTTTCATTTTCTATAAAATAATTCTTATCTTAGGTGCTTTTCACTTTCACTCCACTTTCAAAGAGCAACGTGACAACCACTAACGTGTTTTTTTTGGCACTCAATCCATATTGCTCAAAACCTTGCTTCTATTGTAAAATTGTCTAAATTCTTGAGTATTGATTTCCAAAGACCAAAAATAATTAGTGAGTGGCAGGTGATTTTTTGCAGGGCAGCGAATATGTATTATTTCTATTAAAAAACTATCGAAGATTGAAATCCGAGGTTAAGTTTTTAGAGATGGAAAAACAGGAAAGGGCAGTATCAACCGTACCGACTCTTACCGGATGCTTAGGCGAATTGATGAGCGGCTCATCAAGAAGATTTAAAGAGCTGGACTTTGATATGCTTAACAAAGCCGGCAGAATCGTAAAAGGAGAGCTTAAAGATCTTGAGGACGCGGTTGAAACACTTCCATATATTGAGAAAGGCATAGTAAAAGACATCTATTTTAATAGAGTATCTTGGATTGGGATTACACATAAGTGGCACATCAGTGAAGCCACTATATCCAGATATCGCAAAAAAGCTTTTGAAAAAATCTGGCACTATATGACTCGTGGAATTTCTTGCGAATGCGAAGGAGTGATTGAATGCGTAAAACACCGGAAGGCAAACCAGACAAAGAAAGCAAGCAGTCTTTAGCTAAACAGCAGCATCAGAAAAAGGAATACCTGGACAGGCTTAAGAAAATGGCATTATACGATGCTAAGAACTATCTTGATATCACTACATCGGATGGAGGAGAAAAAAAGATCTCTCTGAAAGCTGACAAGGAAATAGATTGGGATATCGTCGAGACCGTTGAGATAAGCGACGATAAAGTAAAACTTAAATTCCCGGATAGATCCAAGGCGATGGAGAAATACGGAAAAATCGTAATGTGCGAGGAAAGCGAAGACGAAGAGGAGGATATCGTGTATATCCCCTATTTTAAAGGAGATGATGATGGCGAAGAGAATGGCGATTGATTATAAACCTTCAAAGCTCCAAAAAATGTTCCATGAGTCCAAAGCGGATGAAATTCTATTCGGAGGTGCGGCAGGCGGAGGTAAAACTACCGCAATAATCGCTGATGCTCTATTCAAATGCTTAAAGCATAAAAATATTAACGCCTATGTTTTCCGAAGAACGTATAAGGAGCTCGAGGACATAATCATTCCGACAGCTCGAAGCCTTATACCTGAGCAGACAGGCAAATATAATGCAAAGGAACATTCAATAGTTTTCAAAAACGGATCGGAAATGCGGTTTCGACATTGTTTTAAAAGCAGCGATATGTATAAGTATCAGGGAGCGGAGATAAACTTTCTTTATATCGACGAGTTGACCCATTTCACAAAGGAGATATATGACTATCTTAAAACAAGATTGCGAGCGAATATAAAGCTTGATATAATCCCGAAAATCCGCTGTACGTCCAACCCGGGAGGAGTCGGACATACTTGGGTAAAGAAAAGATTTATCGATATGGAACAGCCGTTTTCGATTCGAGAAGAGATCGTATATTCCTCAGCCATAGAAAAACAGAAAGTGCATGGAATTCAATATATACCAGCAAAGGTTACGGACAATCCGCATATCGGAGAGGACTATATATTCGAGCTTGAAAGGAAGCCGGAAAATCTTCGAAAAGCACTGCTTACGGGTGATTGGAACACTTTTGCCGGTCAGGCGTTCCCCGAATGGACTGATAACCCGAGCGGTTACCTTAACGGAAAATTCAGCCATGTCATCAAGCGCTTCGATATTCCGAAGGATTGGAGTGTTTTTCGTTCATTCGATTTCGGATATTCTAAGCCGTTTTCCGTTCTTTGGTGGGCGGTCGATTTTGAAGATACGGTGTATCTTGTCCATGAATGGTATGGTGCAAGAGATGCTGATGTTGGACTAAAGCTCACAATGAGCGAGGTTGCAAAAGGAATTAAAAAGACAGAAAAAGACTTATTCAAAGATTTTTCGATAACCGGACCTGCTGACCCATCCATTTGGGATAAATCAAGAGGAACAAGTGTAGCGGATCAGTTGGAAAGCTCCGGCGTCTATTTCTTTCCCGGTGATAATGCAAGACTTGCGGGTAAAATGCAATTCCACTACAGATTGGATTTCGATGAAAGCGGACGTTCAAAGATGTATGTATTTTCCACTTGTAAGGATTTTATCAGAACTTTCCCCTCTTTGGTTTTGGATAAATCGAGACCCGAAGATGTGGATACGAAATGTGAGGACCATTCATATGATGCAGCAAGGTATTTTCTTATGAGTGTTCCCACAAAACATAAGACAAGGCAAGGAGTTAAAAGAGCGTATAACCCTTTATCCGAGCCCCAAAAGACAAAATCAGAGTTCCTAGATCTTTGACAATAATGCAAGAGCGGTTCTTTTTATCAGATCTGCTCTTGCAGTTTTTTATTTATAATCTTTGTCGTCACGAAATAAGAAATTATCCCGGAAATAACATATGCGATAATCAATCCCATAAAAACCCCATTTGTACCGAAAGGTTTTGAAAGAATATACGCCAACGGAATATACAGTGCAAACATTTCCGTTAAATATAGGATAGTTGCAACAATAGGCTTGCGTATTGCGCTCAACAAAGACGAAGATATGTTTAAAACCCCGAAAAACCCGATACCTATGATTGCAAATCTTACGTATACGATAATAACGTCACGTACACCTTGGCTCACATCGAAAAGCCTAGATAGCAACGGTGCTGTAAAATAGAATATCGGAATGATTATAACCGAATATGCAAGAGAATATAGGCTCGCTATTCTATACCCCTTTTTGATACGCTCAAAATTCTTCGCACCGAAGTTCTGCCCCGTTACGGCGACCATAACAACAGCAAGAGCGTTTATAACGCTCATCCCAAGTTTTTCAATCTTCACCCCTGCACCGAATCCTGCAACTTCCAAAGTCCCGAAAGTCGCAATAAGAGCAGTTATAACTCCTATGCCGACAGGAATAATCCCCCTTGTTATGCTGGTGGGCACTGCGATATAAAGAACACTCCTACAGGATTTCAAAAATTCCTTTAGATGAATATCCTTAAACGACAAAACCCTCTCTCTTTTTGAAAGAATATAGATTGCTGCGGAGAAAGTGATGAATCTCGAAAACACAGTAGCGATAGCCGCTCCGGCGATACCCATCCCTTCAAACCCCCATCCGAATATCAGAAGCGGATCCAAAAGCATATTCAAACCAAACGAAATGGTCATAACCAAACTCGGGATTTTTGTATCCCCCAAAGCTCTTATTATATTGTTCCCAACCATAGGAAAGACAACAAAAGGCATACCTAGATACCATATTCTCATATATGCTTTGATATAAGGCATCTCTTTTGCAGTTGCTCCCATAGCACGGAACAGAGGTTCAATCGTGAAACTACCTGCAATGCTGAAAATCGCAACGATAATGAAAGAGAGAATCAAGCTGTAAGTGGATGTTTTTTTTATCCAAACTTCGTTTTTTTGTCCCACATATTTCGAAACCACCGAGCCTGTCCCCATCGCAAGACCCTGCGATATGCTTTGGACAATCATAATAACGGGAAAAGAAAACGCAATCGCCGCGAGTTCTGTTTCTCCCAACATACCAATATACAGCGCATCGACGAAATTGAATATCACCATTCCAAGCATACCAAGTATCATCGGCAAAGTCATAAACAGAATTTGTTTCTTTAAGTTCCCTTGTGTAAGATCTTTTCTTTTTGATTTATTCTTCATCAGCTATCCCATATACCTCTGTATCTATTCTTTTCCGTTTATCGTTTTTTTACATCTTTTCTTTCACACTTTGAACTTAAAAAAAATATTATATAGAGAAAAATAATGTTTTTTATAAAATCTGATGTTTAAAAACATCGAAATTTAAGGAGTGATTGATTTGGAAACGACATACAACACTATCAGTGTACATGGGTTTGACTTTGATATCAAGACGAAAGACGAAAAAGACGGAGTCGACACTGTTTTCTTAAGTGTAAACCCCGCAGGCCATAGCAAGAATGATTTATCGTACTTCATCTTGGGGGTGCCGACGGACAGCAAAGACAGCCTAAAATCTACAGAAGTTCTTTCGTTTGAAAAGAAAAAGGATGCTGGTGAATTTACGAAAGGCTCATTCTATAAAGTGCTTAGAGCCGATAAAGATGATATTCCTTTGATTGGACTTCGTATTGATGAGAAAATCCCAAAGAACTCGAGTTCGTTTTATCAATACAAGCTAAAGCTGTCAAATCATCTGGACTTTTTCGCTATAGGTGTTAAAGCAGATGAAAATATCTACATAATGGAGGTTGAAAAAGTTATGGATAGAGAAGAAATGGTTGAAGTCACTACAGAAAACGGACCGGTTATCACTATTGAAAAAGAAGAAATCGAAGAGGCGATCGAAAAAAATGAAGAAAGAGGAAAGCCAACAAAAGCGATATGCCTTCCTGCTTGCGAAGATTTTTGCTTGTATTTTGTAATCCCGGAATGCTACTCTCTTTGCTCTTTAGATGATGCAAAGATATCCGTTTTTAAGAAATGCTTGTTTATCGAAGAGGAGCCGCAAAGAAAACATGTCAAAGTATGTACACCATGCGGTGATGTTTTCTCAAAATGCACGATTCATAAAGCAATACTTAACGGCAGTGTAAAAATCAATGCATCATTAAAAATCAAAAATGATGAAGCTTGTGATGAGTTTGCGGAAATCTGTGCGGAGGAGAGTTTCTGTATCGATGAGGTGATCGGATATTTCTCAAGACCAAAAAAAATAAGCTTGGATAAGATTTCAATCTGTCCGGACTACGATTCCTTAGATGTCACGGTTTTGAATTGCTGCAACGGAAAAACTGCTATAAGGCTTGACGGAAAGCTCATCATCTCATTAAAAAAACGCGACTAGAGATTCTTCTTACAAAATAAAAACACACCTTTGGGCGTTTTGCCCGAAAGTGTGTTTTTTTATTTTTATATTACCGCTTAGATTTCGGGCACAGTCGCCAGCCCTTGTTTAAGCATATCATCAGTATATTCAAAATCTTTCAAGCTTCCTTCGTTATACGCTTCATACGCGGAAAGATCAAAATGTCCGTGTCCTGAAAGGTTAAAGAATATCGCTTTATCCTCTCCGGTTTCTTTACACTTTTCAGCTTCTTTAATCGCAGTAGCTATGGCATGCGCTGATTCAGGTGCAGGCAATATGCTTTCTGATTTTGCAAAAGTGACTGCTGCTTGGAATACTTCATTTTGATGCACCGCATCTGCGTTGATGAACCCATCATTATAAAGCTGTGAAAGCAATGCGGAATCTCCGTGATATCTCAAGCCACCTGCATGTATTCCAGCCGGAATAAAGTCATGTCCCAAAGTGTACATATGGGTAATAGGCGCCATCTTCCCCGTGTCGCCGAAGTCATAAGTGAATTTCCCTTTGGTGAGCTTTGGACAAGCCGCCGGTTCAACAGCTATGAAAGTAGTGTCTTTCTTTCCTTCGATCCTATCCTTCATAAACGGGAAAGCACAGCCACTGAAGTTTGAGCCTCCTCCGTTACATCCAATGATGATATCAGGATAATCGTCCATCTTTTCAAACTGGGTTAACGATTCTTCGCCGATAATCGTTTGATGAAGAATAACGTGGTTCAGCACACTTCCGAGCGCATAATGCGTATCCTCCCGCATCACTGCATCCTCAACAGCTTCGCTTATTGCAATACCCAAGCTTCCCAACGAATTCGGATCTTTTTCCAAAATTGCTCTTCCTGCATTTGTAAGGTTTGATGGGCTTGCTACAACATTTGCACCATAAGTCTGCATCAAGGTTTTTCTATAAGGCTTTTGCTCATAAGAAACCCTAACCATATAGACCGCACATTCGATATCATACATTGAGCAAGCTATCGAGAGTGCCGTACCCCACTGACCCGCTCCGGTCTCTGTGGTAATCCTTTTAATGCCCTCTTTCTTGTTGTAAAAAGCCTGTGGTACTGCAGTGTTGAGCTTATGGCTTCCGGAAGGGTTCGTTCCCTCATATTTGTAATAAATCCTTGCCGGAGTATCAATCGCTTTTTCAAGACCGTATGCACGAACAAGCGGAGAGTATCTGAAAGTCTTATACTTTGCAATAATCTCTTCAGGTATATCGATATACCTCTCTTGGCTCATTTCCTGCATGATCAATTCCATAGGAAACAACGGCGCCAAGTCCTGCGGTCCTGCCGGCTCTTTAGTTACCGGGTGTAAATATGGCTTAATAGGGTTAGGCATATCAGCCTGGATATTGTACCATTTCTTTGGAAGTTCATTCTCGTTTAGATAGACTCGTACTGGGGTTTTTTTGTTACTCATTTTCTCTTCTCCTCTAATCTTATTAAATTTTTATTAAACCTAATATTTTCTATTCTCATCTAATCTCATCTCAAATATTTGAAATGTATAAATATAGGTTTTTTGCATTATATCCAATATATATTCGTTTGTAAAGGTTTTTGTTAAGATTTATTCACTAAATTCTCTTTCCGCCAGCTCCTTTGGAGAATTATATCCGAATTTAACAGCTTTAATCAAGTAATCATCAATGCGTTTTAATTCCGCCTTTATAGATTGGTCAGTATCTATTTTTACCGGTTTTCCGATAGAAAATGTTCTCTTCTTTCTGTTTATAGCGACAGGATAAAGGTTTGCAACCATATTGTGTTTTTTCAAAAGCTGGGTTATAACGAGCGAATATCCTCTGTCGAACTTAAAATCTTCACTCAATTTCCCGTCGATTTCGGATACGTTTCTCGCATACATCAGCTGCGCTTCAAGACTTTTTGCTGTATTAACTCCGCTTATTATAGTCTGTCTTGCCCGTTCGGCGTCCCAATATGACGTAATAAGATTCTCGTTTTGCATCAAACCCGAAACCAGCGACCCCATAATGAATCCTGCGATCTTCGCAAAAAAATCCGACTTCCACGCCAGCGTCTCCTTGAACAGAGTTCTTGTGACATACTCCCTGGTCGGTTTGGTATCGATAACCATTGAGTTCGCCCAAATCTTTCCCGCTTCCGGAAAGTAGCAGGAAACAGATATAGGTCCATAAAATCCCGCATGGTTTGACATGAACAGGGCAGGCTCATCTTTAATTATATTCTCTTTTCCGAAAAACTCGGGTTTTTTTGTAGATAGCTTGATAATCCCTTTGATAAACTTATAAGTAATTCGATTCATGTATGCGACTTCTCCATAAAATGATTTAATATCAGTGAAGAAAATTATATCATACAAAATATTTCGTAACAACCGAATTTCACTTTTTCGTATTTGGATTAAATATCAATGCAATCAAGTATCCAAAAAATACAGCTCCGGCGATTCCTCCGGCAGTCGAAATCACAGGACCGGTAAAAGCTCCGAGCAGTCCGCTCTTGTCCACACCATCAAAAGCTCCTTTAGCGAGTGCATATCCGAAACCCGTCAACGGCACTGTAGCCCCCGCCTTTCCAAGCTTCACAATCGGTTCATATAGCCCTACGGCTGTCAGAATAACGCCTGATGTAACGAAAATAACCAGAATTCTGCCAGGGTTGAGATTCGTTTTTGAAAGCAAAACCTGCCCAATGGTGCATATGATCCCGCCTATAATAAATGACCAAAGATAATCCATAAATATTCACTCCGTTTCAATTGCAATCGCATGCGCAATCGCAGGAATAGTCTCCCCCTGCCCAGTGCTTGTCGGGCTGAGCAACGCTCCCGTTGCGACAAACAGTATTCTCTTGAAAGTGCCTTCGATTAAGTTTTTAATGAAATAACCATTTAGTACAGAACCTCCGCATCCACATCCGCTTCCGCCGCAGTGCATGTGCGCATAATCCTTATATATCTCTATACCGCAGTCGAAATAGTTATCACATGCTTTTATTCCTTCCTCATTCATGAGATCGAAGAGTATTCCAGCGCCGAGTTTTCCCAAGTCGCCTGTGACTATTTTGTCGTAATAGCCTATGTCTCTTCCGGTCTCCTCCAGATGGAGCATAATAGTTTCCGCAGCAGCAGGGGCCATAGCAGCCCCCATATTGTTCGCATCCTTGATACCAAAATCCAAAACTCTTCCTGTTGTTGCAAAAGTCACTCTTGGGAAATACGGTTCACCTGTTTTTGAAAGAATCGTCGCCCCCGCACCCACAACAGTCCATTGCGCTGTTGTCGTTTTGGGTGTGCCGAGTTCCAGAGGACTCCGATATTGACGCTCTGCCGTGGCATAGTGGCTGCTGGTTGCACAAGCTACGTTTTTCGCAAACCCGCCGTCGATAAGCATAGCTCCAAGCATAATGGATTCCGCCATCGTCGAACAAGCACCGTATATTCCAAAAAAGGGTATCCCAAGTTCTCTAGCAGAATAGCTCGCAGAAATAATCTGGTTTAAAAGATCTCCTCCGATGAGATAATCTGTTTCCGTTTCGACTTTTCCAGCTTTCGCAAGCGCAACCTCCACAGCTTTCAGAAACATTTTTTTTTCGCATTTTTCCCAGCTTTTCTCGCCCCAAAGATCTTCTTCAAACGTTACATCAAACCAAGGTCCGAGCCAGCCTTCCTTTTCTTTTTTCCCGACTACAGAACCAATCCCTGATATGTATACCGGTTCCTCAAAGAACACAGTTGCTTTTTTAATCTTTTTATCCATATTCCATTTAATCCTTACTTAACAAAAAAGTATATTACACCTGCTATAACAGCACTCGATATTCCATATACCAAAACCGGACCTGCAACGGAAAAGAGCTTTGCACCAATCCCCATAACATAGCCTTCTCTTTTGAACTCCATTGCTGGGGAAACTATCGAGTTTGCAAAACCGGTGATCGGAACTATCGAACCAGCCCCGGCAATTTTTCCGATAATATCATATACTCCAAGTCCGGTCAGAAATGCACCGAAGAAGATCATTACTATTGCCGTGAAAGAGGAGAGTTCATCCTCGGAAAACTCAAAAATCAAATCTCCGATATCCGATACCGCCTGTCCTATCATGCATATAAGTCCGCCAAAGAAGAAAGCCAAGACGCATTCTCTAAAAAGCTTGGATTTCGGCATTTTATCCTTTACATATTTTTTATACTGCTCTTTATTTATCGTTTTTTTAATATCCATATTCTTTCCCAAAAATCAATTTATGCTTATTATTAGTAAAAGTCTTATCTAAAATACGGTATGATAAAATATACCAATGATCCGGCAAGTTTTCCTACAGCAACTGTCATTATCGCAATGAATAAAAGTGCCTTACTGAAACCCAGTCCCGAAAGCACCGCTATCGTTTTTAATATCTCCGCCAGAAGTGCAATATACACCCCGATAAAAGTGCCTCCGAAGAGCAGAAAGGCATATGCAAACCAAGTAGTATTGTCGAGTGAAATATTATATATGCTTGCAGCGCTGCCAAATACGATACCTGCTCCCATACAAATAACAAATAATTTATATCCCTTTTTTAGGGTGGAAACATGAAAAATCTTTGAAAAAACGCCTAGCGCACTGTAAAAGGCTGCGAATGCACCGCCAACCATAAAACCAGAACAAAGCATTGTGATATAGCTCATTTCTCCTCTTCACCTTCTTCGTTCTTCTTCAGGAAGGAAAGAACTTCTTTTTTATAGCTGAAAAGCTCAAGATCCAAAAGCCCGGGTGTTTTGCGCGATTTTGCGAACACACTGAGAATCGAAACAAAGCCGACAAAGAGCCCTACTGTATAGAAAATGCCTACTGCAACAGGAGGCTCTCCTGCTCCTCCAAAAAAGCGAAATACGTTCTGGTGAACTTTAGGCATATTGACATCAGCGTGGAAGTTCATTATCGTTATCGCTCCGCCGAAAAACAGAATTATTGCCGAAACCAAAAACATCATAATTTTTTTTACTTTGGTGCTTTGCTCGGCTTCTCGAACTACGCACATTTCCGCTTCACCGACGTTTATAAACTTATATTTTGGATATTCCGCCATTAAGAGTTTTACTATTTTAATGCCGTTTATGGTGTTTACACCCAGTTTCAACGATATTTTTAACTTTTCAGTTCTATCTCCTTCCTGAGCAAAAAAAATATCACATACATCATCAAGAAATATGTAATCCTTTTTTGTCTTTATGCTACCTTTAAACGAAAAATATACCTCTCCACTCATTAGATTAATTTTGCTCCCGTAAACACTTCGGGATTTATGTTTAGAGAATAAATTATATATACCGCAGCCGCAACCAAAGCCGCTACAACAAACCATATCAATATCTTCATAATTTCATTTCCTTGTTTTCGCATTTCATATGACTATTGTCTGCATATATTATTTTAAGTATTTATAATAATTTATTCCATTATCTCCTCTTTGAGCTTTCCGATTATTCTCGTTATCATGCGAGAAATCTGGACTTGCGAGACCCCCATTTTCTCAGCAATCTCAGCCTGAGTTTTGTCCTTGAAATATCGAAGAAATACGACCTGTCTGTCTCTTGGCTCAAGGTTTCCGATAAGCTCTTTTAGAAGCAATTTATCAAATATCGTCTCCTCATCTTCGCCAATTATTCTGTCGACAATCATAGTTTTGTTTTCTCCATCGTCATAGACAGGCTCGAATATCGAAATAGGCTGTCTCGCCGCTTCCATAGCCTCGACGATCTCCTCTCTCGGTATCCCCGTTTTTTCGCTTATCTCGCCGATAGTGGGCTCCCTTTTGAGATCTTCCTTCATCTGTTCCTTTGCTTTCAACACATACCCAGCCATCTCCTTTAGAGACCTGCTGACCTTGATTATCCCATCATCACGCAAAAATCTTTTTATCTCTCCCGCAATCATCGGAACAGCATATGTTGAAAACCTGACTTCGAATTTCTCATCATAGTTCTTAATCGCCTTAATGAGTCCGAGTGAGCCTAATTGGTATAAATCATCATACTCCAATCCTCTGTTCAAATACTTTTTCACTATGCTCTTTACAAGCGCGACATTTTTCTCGGCAAGCCTCGTTTGTGCCGCATCATCACCCTTTTGTGCAAGCCTTAAAAGCTTAATCGTCTCTTCGTGGCTCAGCAGTTTATCACTCATGCTTTGTTGCCGCCACAGCATTTTTTATATTCTTTTTTATCAGTACTGTTGTCCCTTCGTCCTTCTTTGTTGAAACGTTTAAAGAGTCCGAAAACATCTCCATGAGGGTAAACCCCATTCCGCTTCTCTCCTCCCCGTCGCATGAGGAATAGAAAGGCTGGCGCGCCTGTTTTAAGTCTTCAATTCCCTTCCCATAATCACTTACTTCAATCTCAATAGAATTCTGATAAAGTGAACAGGAGATTCTGATATCCCCATCATCATCCTCATAAGCATGTACAACAGCATTCGTAACTGCCTCGGACACAGCTGTCTTTATATCGGCAATCTCCTCCAGCGTCGGGTTTAGCTGAGCAGCGAAAGAACCAACCACCGTTCTTGCGAAAGGAACATTCTCCGAAATGCTTTTAAAAGTTAGCATCATACTGTTTTTTTCAACCATAATATTAAATTGCTGTATTAACTAATTGAAAATACAGCAGGGGTGCCGCAAGACACCCTATCCTTTCTCTAGTTTTTGTCCATCTTGATCAGCACTTGGTATAACCCGGAAACCCGGAAAACCTTGTCTATCTGTGGATTGATGTTGCGAACAAAAAGATTTCCTCCTCTGTTTTTAATTGCTCTGTACCTCCCAAGCAAGATTCCAATGCCTGAGCTGTCCATAAACTTCAGTTTTTCCATATCGAAGATATAGTTTGTACTTGTACTTCTTTCAATAATAGAATCCAAATCCTGCTTAGCAAAACTTGCGGTATGATTATCAAGCTCTCCGCAAAATTCGATTACTCCAATCCCTTTTTCCTCTCTATAATTTAAATTCATATCTTTTTTTATGCTGGTTTTCAGCATCTTGCCTCCTTACCTTGTTGTCATAGGTATGCCCACTTTTAGACTTCTTTTCGTATATGTTCGTTTCCTTTGGCTTGTTTTATCGTAAAAGTTCTAGTTTTGTATTTATTTGATGGAAAGCTAAAATTCCTCTTCATTTGCCGGCTTTGAGTTCAAAATATTGTCAATATATTTTCCTATTTCCATGGAAAGATTAATCTATGCATATTAAAAAACGAAGGACATACTCTCTCCTATGAAAAAGAAAAAAACTGCTCAACCCTCTCCTGCTTTTAGCATGGAGGACAAGCAAGATATCGGGTTTGCTGAAAGGAAACAAAAGAGAAAAAAACATATATTTCGGAATACCGTGATTTTTCTTTTTATAGCTCTTGCCACAGGCGGTGTGTTTTTGTTTTCCTATGTATTCGGTCTTGAAGAATGGAAGAATTTCGACCCAAAGACCATAGGCAAAATGCAGCAGTCAATAGTGCTGTATGATATTAATGACGAAGAGATCGGCAGTTTATATGCAAGCAGAGACCGAAGGTATGTCGAGCTTGATACGATTCCAAAGAATGTAATCAATGCTTTTATTGCAACAGAGGATGCACGATTTTATGAGCATAGAGGTGTGGACATAGTACGAATTTTCGGAGCGGCTGTTGAAGATATAAAATCCATGAGCTTCGGGCAAGGAGCGAGTACGATATCTCAGCAGCTTATTAAAAACGCTTGTCTTACAAACGAAAAGTCGATATCTCGAAAGCTCCAAGAAGCTATAATGGCGCTCAAACTCGAAAGAACTTACTCCAAAGACGAAATTCTCGAGATGTATATAAATTATATATATTACGGCGGAGGTGCTTATGGTATTGAAGCCGCATCGAAAAAATACTTCGCTAAGGAAGCAAAGTATTTGACTTTGGCGGAATCCGCCTTGCTCGTCGGAGTGGTAAAAGCTCCTGCAAGATATGCACCACATCTGGAAATCGAAAATTCTAAAAAGCGGAGAGATTTGGTTCTTTCGCTTATGCTTGAACAGGAGTATATAGACAGAAAGCAATACAATAATGCTGTAAGCACTCCGGTATCTCTTATCCTGGATGATGCAGCAGGTTTCGAATACGGGTATTTCACTGATCTTGTTTTGGATGAAGCCGAAAGTATTTTGAATCAAAACACGGAAGAAGTGCTTGGCGGAGGGTATAAGATTTATACTACATTGGATACCGAGTTACAATCTTACTCCGAAGAGCTCTATCGCAACAGTTCATATTTCCCCGAAAATGCACTTAGTGGTGAAGAATGTCAATCCGCTTTGATAGTCTTGAGCACTTTCGACAGCGCAATAAGAACTTGTATCGGCGGAAGAGAATACACTACAAAAAGATGCCTAAACAGAGCTACGAGTATGCAAAGACAACCCGGCTCAACGATAAAACCTATTTTGGTATACGCTCCGGCGATAGAGAGATATGGGTATATGCCGACGAGTTTTGTTTTGGACGAAATTGAAAACTTCGATGGGTATATTCCAAAAAACTTCAACAACAGAACTCAAGGTTGGGTGACTTTGAGATATGCTGTTGCGAAATCTCTTAATATACCGGCAGTAAGGCTTCTCGAAGAGATCGGTGTCGATTATGCAAAACTTTTTGCTTCGAATGCAGGGATCGACTTCGAAGAGGAGGACAACAGCCTTTCTCTTGCCTTAGGTGGTTTTTCTAAAGGTGTTTCGCCTGCTACTTTGGCTTCGGCCTATACCACGTTTTCAAACGGCGGATATTTCAACGAACCCTATACGATAGCAAAAATCGTAGCTCCTGATGGAACAACAATATATGAAAAACGTCCGACTGGATATAATATTCTCTCCGAAGAGAGCGCATATTTGGTCTCTTCAATGCTTGGATCTACGGTGGATTACGGTACAGCAAAAGCACTCAAAATGGACGATATACCTCTTGCCGCAAAAACCGGAACAACAGAATTTGAGGGGGAAACAGGAAACAGGGACGCATGGATTGTAGCTTTTAACACCGACTATGTCGCCTGCTGCTGGATGGGTTTTGACGAAACCAATCTCTCACAATGTCTCGACAATAGTGTCACCGGAGGGAGTATGCCCGCCGCAATTATAAAAGATATTTTTATAAAATTATATGAAGAAAAAACAGCCCCTGAGTTTATAAAACCCAGAGATATAGTTTCGGTAAATCTCGATCTTAAAGCTTTAAACGAGGACAAAATAGCTTTGCTCGCAACCGCTTTTACACCGCAAAACCAAATCGCTAAAGAGTATTTCAAAAAGGAGCAGGTCCCCACGCAGTACACTGACTTATGGAATATCCCAAACGCACCTTCAGACCTTGCTGTCGTGGCAGATGCAGAAGGATATCCTATAATCTCCTTTACCCCTTCCGACCCCAACGTGACTTACCAAGTCCGGAGAATAAGCGTTTTGGATGAAAATGATATTCTTGTCGCCGAGTATGAAAAGGAACGCGGCAGCGTGGAATTCATCGACAGAACTGTTGAGAATGAAACAAGCTATCTATACTATGTCCTGCCGCTGCACCAGGAACTGAAAGAGAACGGACAACCTCTTCAAGGTCCGGCTTCTGCGGCTGTCGGCTTTGAATATGAGCAAATGGAAGAGGAATATATATTAGACTCTGCGGTCTAATGATAGAATAGATTATATTGCAAAGAAAAAGTGTATATTATTGTTACACTCTTCTTTTTTACGTTTTTTAAGATTGTTAATCTTACCAAATAGATACAAAATATCTCATGCATTATTTGGTATAATATTTTTATAGATAATCAACATGCGTTATGATATGATATTTTAAAGCTTCGTTTATAGAAGCCTGTAATATATTTTTTAGGATGAAGGCGAAATATTCGTGAAGAAAGCAATCTTTTTTGTAGTAATAGTGGTGCTCGTTTTGCTTTTTGCTGTCCAGCTCGCGGAGGACACGAAGGCGGTTTTTGTGTCGTCCGAATCCGCAGAACCAAATAAGCTTGGACCAATAAATTTTGGGATTAAGGAAAACAAAGAGCTTCCGGAACAGGATGAAAACAGATTCAGTGTATTTCTTTCCGTTCCGACACCAGCCCCGACTTTGCCTCCGATACCTACTCCGACTCCGGAAAGGGAACCCGATCCAAGGCTTGAGGAAGCTATGCCCTATTCCATTATCGTCGATATAAGCAAACAGCTCATCTCCATTATGACTATGGATGAAGACGGATACTACACCAATCTCTATAAACAGTTTAAATGCTCTACCGGTCTTGGTGCAACTCCGACGGTAACAGGTTCTTTCAAAGTCAAGAAAAAAGCTCCTTGGCTTGAGTCTTACCCGACGATCACGCAGGGCGGCGGCGAGTATCAGGTATATGCAAGATATCGCACGACAATATATGATGATTATCACTTTCACTCGATTCTATATCAGGATAAAATGGATTTTCGTTCTATGACAAGGACATCGTTTTATAACCTCGGAAGAAGAGCCTCTCACGGCTGTATTCGATTGACTACAAGAGATGCTAAGTGGATTTACACAAATTGCGATATCGGTACTCCGATCCGAATACGAGCCAGCGGAGGACCGGATTTTGATGAAACAAAGTTTGTCGATATACCATTCTACAGGGATTTGCCGGGCGGCGTATACTACGACCCGACAGACCTAGCTCAGATTGAAAAAGTTTTGAATTTGGAGGATTAAGGTTCTCAAACATAAAAATAAGGGCAGAAGCGAAGGCTCTGCCCTTTTGTTTTTCTCTATAATCGAATATCTATCGTCTCCATTTTTTCTATAGCTTCGCTTATAAGCTTTTCCTCATCCAATAGTTTTTCACTCTCCTCAATATCTTCCAATTTCGGCTTTGTGACCGGATGCTTCGGCACAAACACGGTACAGCAGTCCTCGAAAGGCAGAATTGAAGTTTCAAAGGTGTCTATTTTCTCAGCAATTTCGATAATCTCGGATTTATCCAGCCCTACCAAAGGACGAAAAACGGGCATCTCCACAGCAGAGTTGGTGACTACAAGGCTTTCGACGGTCTGGCTCGCAACCTGCCCTATGCTCTCGCCGGTAATCAGCGCTTGGCATCTGCTTCTTTTCGCTACTCTCTCTGCGATTTTCATCATATATCTGCGCATCAGAATCGTGGTCTGATTCTCGGGACATTTCTGATACTGTTCTTTTTGAATCTCTGTGAAGTTGATAATATTGAGCCTTATCCCGCCCGTATAAGGACATAATTTCTCACAGAGAGTGATAACCTTCTGCTTCGCTTGTTCACTTGTGTACGGAGGGCTGAAGAAGTGTATCGCTTCGATTCTGACGCCTCGCTTACCGATCATATATGCCGCTACAGGACTGTCAATACCCCCGGAAAGCAAAAGCATAGCCTTACCGCTGCTCCCCACAGGCATACCTCCGACAGCAGGAATGATTTCAGTATAGCAATAAGCCTCCTCTCGAATCTCAATGAATACTTTTACATCCGGATTCTTGATATCAACTTTTAAACCATCAACATTTTCGAGCAGTATCCCCCCGACTTCCGCCGCCGCCTGCATAGAAGTCATAGGAAAGCGTTTGTCCGCTCTTTTTGCATCGACTTTAAAAGTCAATTCCTTGAGTCCTTTTTTCCTCATGTACTCCTTCATTTGAGCGATTGCTTCCTCTCCCAAAGCTTCAATAGTCTTTTCCGTTTTCACCGCAACGGAGAGTGAATGTACACCAAAAACCTTGCTTACTCTTTTAACAGCTTCATTAATTCTATATTCAGAAATATTTTCGACAAAAATTCTGCCCATCATCTTCAGAACTTTTGCACCCTCTATACCTTTGAGGCTCTCTCTGATTCTCGTTACCAAAAGTTTTTCAAAGTATGGGCGGTTCAGCCCTTTAAGATGTATTTCCGAATACCGTACCAATAACAGTTTATCCATTTGATTCTATTGCCCTTCCAAAAGCTCTCGCTTTATCTTCTCTTAAACATTCTTAAGTCTTTCGCTTCACTTTCAATCTCTGATAAAAGTCTGTCGATTTGCTCAGCCGTATTATCATGCGAAAAACTAATTCTTACAGCCGATTGTGCCCGCTCAGCGCTCAACCCCAAGGCATCGTGAATTCTGCTCGTTTTCGTCTTTGATGAACAAGCTGAGCCAATCCCGATATATATCCCTTTTGATTCAAGCGCATGCAAAAGAGTTTCGCCTTTGACTCCCAAAACCGATGCATTTACTATATAAGGAGAAAACTTCCCTTCGACTTTAGGCGAATTTATCACAACATCTTCAATATTTTCAAGCCCTTCAACAAGTCTATTCCTTAAATCAAATATATTTTTATTATCCCTATCAAAGCTTTTTATCGCCTCTCCAAATACCGCAATACCGAATGTATTCTCTGTTCCCGGGCGATTCCCAGCTTCCTGGCTTCCTCCGAAAAGCATCTGCTTATGCGTTATACCCTTTTTGGAGTAAAGTGCACCTGTTCCCTTAAGCGCACCAATTTTATGACCGCTGACCGAGTAGAAATCTATATTTTCACTTATAACATAAGGAGTCTTCAAGAACCCCTGTACTCCATCGGAATGGAAGAGTATATCTTTATTCTTAGCTTTTACTAAAGACGAAATTCCGTCAATGTCGTTTATTGCTCCTGTTTCGTTATTAACATGCATAATGCTCACAAGTACTGTATTTTCTTTTATACTATTTACAACATCTTCTTCACTGATAACCCCGTCCCTGTTCGGAGGTATAAAGCCAACCTCATGTCCCATCTGTTCGAGGTGTTTGAATGTTTTATAAACCGCCGCATGTTCGTAAGCGGATGTGATGAAGTGACCCGCTTTCCTATTTGGAACAGCGCTGAGAATCGCCATATTATTGCTCTCTGTTCCCCCGGACGTAAAAACAACTTGTCCATCATATGCTCCGAGTGAATGAAGTATCTTTTTTCTGGTCTCGTCCATAGCTTTTGAAACATCTGCGCTAGGTGCATAAAGAGCAGAAGGGTTATACCACCTACCCAAAATATACTCATGCAATATATTTTCTATTTTATCTATAGGCTTTGTTGTCGCCGCATTATCAAAATATATAATTTCTTTCATAGTGTTCTAGTCTATTATCTCCCAAATAATATAATCTTTAAAGATTCGCTTCGTTTCATATGCCACAATTTCGCCGCCCTTAAAAAACAGAGTTTTATCCTCATACATCTCATAAAATTCCAAACCGTAATGCCCCTCTAAGAATTGCATCAAATTTGCATGAGAGCCCGCTTTTGTCATGTATTTTTTTTCTTCCTCCATAACCTCATATCCTCTGCCGCTTTTAATAGCTTTTATGCTTCTTTGCACAGCAAAAGGGTCTTCACCCTTGAATACGAGAAACCATATTCCAAGCAGTAATATTACGACTGAAACTGTTATCAAAATCTTTCTCATAATATCAATTCTATTCCGATACTTTAAAACTCAAACATATAATATATTCTAATGCATAAAAAAGCAAGAAAGCACAGTGCCCTTTGCTACGCAAAAATCGCCCGTAATGGGCGAAATACTATTGATGATATAAGTTCAAGCGGTTCTAGTTGGTCTGCATATATCTGTCCACACCGTCAAAAACCGCTTTTGCAATCTTCTCTTGATAGCTTTCCTGCCGAAGCAAGTATTCCTCATTCTCGTTGGAGAGAAAACCACATTCGACCAAGACCGCCGGAGATGCTCCGCTCCTGAGAATATAATACCTTTCAGAAGTGGTCTTTCTTTTTCTTGGAGGATTAAGCTGACCATCCAGCTCTTCTTGAACATAAGAAGCAAGTCTCTCTCCTCTTTCCGAGCCAGGGCAGTAGAATGCCTGCGGTCCCGAAACACTCGATGCAGAATAATAGTTCATATGTATACTGATCGTGATTTCGCTGTTCGCCTGCTCGATAATCCGTCTCCGTATACCCATATCCCCCTGTTTTGTTGAGCCGACTGCCCCTTCGTCCTCTCGCGTCATAATGACCGTATATCCACCTTGAACCAGCAGTTCTCTCAGCTTCAAAGCGACAGCTAAGTTCAAATCATCCTCATGAACACCCGATTTTCTGCCGATTGCACCACTGTCAAATCCGCCGTGCCCCGGGTCGATAACCACGAGTTTTTCGATATATCCGTTGGTATAATCGTAATCAGCCTGTTCCTGTTCCGACTGATTTTCGAAGTCTTCTCCCTCTAGGTTTTCATACTCCTCAGCTTCCCACATCGTCACATTCCCAAAGTCTTCCTCCGTCTCCTTTTCGGGCAGTATAACCGTGGATTTCGGCGTAGGCAAAACTTCGAAGTTTTTGCTCGCCGCTTCACTATTCGGTTTTGCGGCAACAAATGCGATTATAAGTGATCCTGCAACGATAAGTAATATCGCAAATATCAGAATTACATATTTTAAAAACACCAGTTTTTGTATTCTTCGAGTCCTGTTCATAATAGTATTATTATTCACCATTTCAATTGTTTAGAATTTTTTATTCGAATTCGAGTTTCAAAGAAGGATTAGCGTTGAGCGAAAGATTCGCACTTGCACTATTCTTAAAATACGCAGCACTCGCAATCATCGCCGCATTGTCAGTACAGTATTCCATTTTGGGCAAATATAATTTAATACTCTCTTTTTCCGCTCGTCTTTCAAAACTCTTTCTGAGAACTCCGTTTGCAGAAACGCCTCCGGCAAGACAAACACTATTCATTCCTTCTCTCTTCAAAGCTTCAAAGGTGTTTCCAGTGAGTACATCCACAACGGTTTTTTGGAAAGAAGCCGCAATATCCGCCTTTTCGAAAGATTCCCCTCTTTGCTCCATATTACTGATCTTGTTTATAACCGCAGTTTTTAGTCCGCTGAAAGTGAAATCCAAATGTTTTTCGCCTTTAAACCCTTTAGGGAAAATATACTTGCTTTCATCTCCGCCCAAAGACAATTTTTCAAGATTCGGTCCGCCCGGATACGGCAGCCCTAGTACTCTTGCGATCTTGTCGAAAGCCTCACCAGCAGCATCATCCCTTGTCATTCCCAATAGCGTGTAAGCATTTTCTTTGCTCACCTTAACAATATGAGTGTGACCGCCGGAAACGATAAGGCATATGAAGGGAGGTTCAAGAGCTGGACTGCTTATATAGTTTGAGCAGATATGCCCTTCGATATGATTGACTGCGATCAACGGCTTTTTATTCGCATACGCATATGCTTTTGCGAAAGAAACTCCGGTAAGAAGCGCTCCCACCAGCCCTGGTCCTGATGTTACCGCAACAGCATCTATATCCTCTATATCGCTTCCGCTTTCCTTCAAAGCTTTTTTTACGATAGTCGGGAGTTTATGCGTGTGATTTCTCGAAGCGATTTCGGGAACAACACCGCCGTATTCCGCATGTATTTCGACTTGTGAATATAATTCATTGGACAAGACTTCTATGCCGTTCCTTACAACAGCAGCAGCCGTTTCATCACAGGAAGTTTCGATCGCTAATATCTTCATCTCTTTCTTCATGCCCGCTTCTTTCTTCCGATTCGCTTTAATCCTCTATTCGAGAATATCAACAGCAGAAGATAAACAAGAATAAAAACTGCGAGCACGATTATGCTGAGTGCCAAGAAGAAGTTAAGCGGGAACATCATTATCATCCTATCCGTTGCAGGGTTTAGAAGCCAAAGGTCGTTAGTGAACAGCAGGAGATGCACATTAGTCCAGAATCCATTGAAATCCAAAGCAAAGTATATCCCAAGAGCGATACAGAAAAACAGGAATCCAATCGACACTCTTTTATGCATTCTATATATCGTTTCCTGCTGCTTTCTTATCAAAAGATATGCGAATATCACAAATGCGATAACCGCAAGCCATATAGCAATCTTTACGCTCGCACCATACAGCCCTTTAACGTCGATCATATGAGTCTTCTCACGCTCATTGAACATCTGCACATTTTCGCCGTCTACATTGACTTCGATATTTAGGTCTTCACGATTGCCTTTTGTATAATCAATAAACACATCGGTAACATCATCCATTTCGCCTTCAGAGATTCCGACGACATCCGAAACACCAAATTGCTTTTGGAGAATTTTATATACTCCGCCGCTCAACCCCAAAATCTGAATCGACAGAACTATCAAAAGCACCAAAAGAGCAATCGAAGCTATCGCAGATATGGTTTTATTGAATCCGTTTTTCATCGTTATTTCTCTTCAAAGCTAGATTCTGCTTATTTTTGCACCATCACCGGTGTCCTTTACCTCAAATCCTTTTTCTTTTAAGGTATCACGAATCTCATCGGCTTTTGCCCAGTCTTTTTCTTCTCTTGCTTTTTTCCTTTGCTCAACAAGCTCGATAATCTCAGCAGGGATTTCATCCTTATCTTCCACGATTAAGCCAAGAACATCAAGCAGTCCGTTTATAAAGTCTTTTGCACTCTTAGCTTCCCCTTTGGCTGCACCGTTCTCGAAAGCCACATTGACTTCCTTCACATATTCAAATATAGATCCGATTGCCTCGGCAGTGTTAAGGTCATCATCCATAGCTTCGTTGAACTTATCCGAATATTTTTTGTTTAACTTATCAATCCCGATATTTTCGGTTTTCTTATCCGTCTCAACCAAGAAATCCAAATTCTCGACAAAGTTTTCGATTCTTTCGAAAGCCGAAACCGCTTGCTCAAGTAAATCGGCAGAGAAGTTGATCGGATTTCTGTAATGCGCAGACAACATGAACAGACGGACAACGATAGGATCAAACTCTCCAAGAATATCTCTCACAGTGAAGAAATTACCTTTCGACTTCGACATCTTCTTGTTATCGATGTTTATATATCCGTTATGCATCCAATAGTTGCAGAATGTTTTTCCGGTCGCCCCCTCGGACTGCGCAACTTCGTTTTCATGATGCGGGAATATGAGGTCCTGTCCGCCGCCGTGGATATCCAGAGTTTCACCAAGATATTTCATGCTCATAGCCGAACATTCGATATGCCATCCCGGTCTTCCTTCCCCCCAAGGGCTTTCCCAAAAAGGCTCTCCCTCTTTCTTCGCTTTCCAAAGTGCAAAGTCGATAGGGTTTTTCTTTATATCGTTTACTTCGATTCTGGCTCCGGATTCCAAATCCTCTATTGACTGACCTGAAAGATTTCCATATCCCTTAAAAGCTTTGGTATCGTAATAGACATCTCCATTCACTTCATATGCAAGTCCATTTTCAACCAGTTTTTCGATTAGATCGATAATTTCATCCATATGTTCCGTTGCTTTCGGATGGTAGTTTGCGGCTTTGATATTTAAGGCTTTGGCGTCCTTATAGTATTCTTTGATATAATAGTCGGCAATCTCCTTTACGGTTTTGCCCTCTTTGTTTGCATTCTCAATCATCTTATCATCGATATCCGTAAAATTCTGTACAAAAGTTACGTCAAAACCCCGATATTCCAGATATCTTCTAAGCGTATCAAATATTATAAACGGTCTTGCGTTCCCTATATGAAAAAGGTTATAAACAGTAGGTCCGCAGGCATAAATCCCAACTTTGCCTTCCTTCACCGGCTTAAGCTCTTCCTTCTTTCTCGTTCTCGTGTTATAAACTCTCAAATCTTCAACATCAACTTTCTATATAATTTTTTTCTCTGCTACATTTTGGCTTTTTAGTTGTTCCAATTATAATATAGCCTATGCATAACGTCAATTGAATAAAAACAAATTGGTTTAAGCTTATCAGAAAATTTTATAGATGACGAAAGAAAACAAAACTGATATAATCAAGAAGTTGAAATAACATATTTTGGGGAATTGATTATCGATGGTATATGACAAAATAATTATCGGTGCAGGGCTTTATGGTCTGTATGCTGCAAACTTCTGCGGAAAAAGAGGAGAGAGAGTTCTGGTTCTTGAGTATGATGATGCTCCTTTTTCCCGTGCAACTTATATCAACCAAGCTAGGGTGCATATGGGATATCATTATCCAAGGTCTTTTTCAACGGCAAAAAAGTCCGCCAGCTACTTTGAGCGGTTTAACGAAGATTACGGCTTTTGCATTCACAAAGATTTCGACAAAATCTACGCAATATCAAATACCTTTTCCTGGACGAGTGCCGATCAATTCCGCAAGTTTTGTGATAACGCTGAAATCCGGTGCGAAGATATTAACCCGGGGAAATACTTTAAAAACGAGCTGTGCTCAGGTGCTTTTGTTGCGGAGGAATATACATACGACGCAGATATCTTAAAAAAGCATTTTTTGGACAAGCTTTCTGCTTTTGAGAATGTAGAAATAAAATATGCTGTTCGAATAAGGAATATTGAAAAACAGAATTCGCATTTTGAAATAAATACGAATGCCGAGAAATATCAGACGGATTTTTTATTAAACGCAACTTATGCTTCAACAAACCAAGTGGCATCAATGCTGGGGTTTGTTCCGTTTAACATCAAATATGAGCTTTGTGAGATTATTCTCTGCGAAGTCAGCGAAAAGCTAAAAGATGTTGGGATTACCGTTATGGATGGGCCTTTCTTTTCGATAATGCCTTTCGGTAAAACAAAATATCACTCTTTGACTTCAGTGACTTTCACGCCTCATATAACGAGCTATGACGCTCTGCCAAAATTCAGCTGCCAGGGAAAAAGTGACGGGTACTGTACGCCAAAGCAGCTGGGCAATTGTGATATTTGTAAAGCAAAGCCGAGAACAGCTTTTAGCTATATGTCGAACCTTGCACGAAAATATTTGAAGGATGAATATGAGTTTTCATATGCAAAGTCATTGTATTCGATGAAGCCGATTCTACAGGCTTCGGAGATAGATGATTCAAGACCCACTGTGATAAAGCAGTATTCCGAAAACCCGACTTTTATAAGCGTACTATCCGGCAAGATAAACACCGTCTATGATTTGGACGAAGTTTTAATATAATATATTCGAGAGAAGGGAACATTTTGAAAAAGAATAAAGAGAAGAATTTTATATCCAGTGTCGTATACGTGCGAAACGCCGAAAAGCGGATCGGAGAATTCTTAAGCTCCTTATATGAGCTTTTGGATGATAACTTTGACAATTTCGAAGTGATCTGTGTTGATGACAGTTCGACGGACGACAGCGTAGCCGAAATCAGAAAAGCTTGTGACAGAATCGAGGGTTCAGCTTTGAGTCTTGTCAATATGGGCTTTTACCACGGCTTGGAACTTTCGATGAATGCCGGAGTGGATCTGGCAATCGGAGATTTCGTTTTCGAGTTCGATACCGTGGATAGGGATTATGACATGAGTCTTATAATGGATATCTATAACCATTCACTCGAAGGATATGATATCGTCGGTGCCGCACCTATGCACCATATCGCAGGGTCATCAAGGCTTTTCTATCGCCTTTTCAACAAACACGCCGCAGGCCCGAACAAGCTCCGGACCGAACGCTTTCGTATACTCTCCAGGCGCGCTATAAACAGAGTCCACTCGATAAGCAAGACAATACCATACCGTAAAGCGATTTATGCCAGATGCGGGCTTAAAATCGATATTATCGAATATAATAACCGTATAAACAAGAATAGATTGTCCGGCAGAGAGGAATCCGGTGTTCGAAAAGCGGTAGCTATAGATTCACTTATGTTGTTTACCGATGTTGCATTTAAGCTTTCGATGGCTATGACTTTCATCATGATTGGCGTCACCGTCGGTATGGCAGTGTATGCACTCGTTTTCTTCCTTATCGGCAACACGATAGAGGGCTGGACGACAACTGTGCTCTTCCTGTCTTTCGGTTTCTTCGGAGTTTTTGCGATACTCGCAATCGTAATAAAGTATCTGTCTTTGCTCTTGGATTTGATTTTTAAAAAAGAAAAATACTTTATAATGTCCATTGATAAGATTACGAAGTAGCCGATACTAGGTTCCAGAAAAGAAATAAGAGGTTGAGATTTGAAAATATTATACCTATGCAATATCGCTTCACCGTACAGAGTAAACTTTTTCAGCGAGCTCAACAGATTTTTAGAGCCAGTCGTTCTTTTCGAGCGTAAGTCCGCCTCGGACAGGAACAAAGAATGGTTGGGCGGAGAGCTTACCGAGTATTCCACGGTGTTTTTAAAGAGCATCAATGTTGGAACCGAAAACGCTTTTGCTCCTTCAATATTGAAATATCTAAAGAAAGGTAAATACGATCTTATCATCATCGGCGGGTATGCAACCCCGACATCCATGCTTGCGATAATCGCTATGAAGCTTAAAGGAATTAAATATATTCTGAATGCCGACGGCGGGTTTATCAAAGAAGACGGATTTCTGAAAAGAAAAGTAAAGCAATTCTTTATCGGCGGAGCTTCTGCTTGGATTTGTTCCGGTAAAAGAACAAAAGAGTATTTTATACACTACGGGGCAAAGGAAAGCCGGGTTTTTGAATATCCATTCACATCCCTATTCAATCATGATATCTTAATCGATGTTTTATCGGACAGCAATAAAAAAGATATAAAAAAAAGACTCGGAATTAAGGATAAAAGAGTTGTGTTGTCAGTCGGTCAGTTTATACCGAGAAAAGGTTTTGATATTCTTCTAAAAGCATGGCAGGGCTTGCCGGAAGATTTTGGTCTTTATATTATCGGAGACGAGCCTACAGATGAGTATCTTAAGCACAAAGAAAAATTGAATCTTAAGAATGTCAATTTCGTGGGTTTTTTGGATAAAGAAACGCTTAAGGACTATTATATGGCCGCTGACCTGTTTGCTCTGCCGACAAGAGAGGATATTTGGGGTCTGGTTATCGGTGAGGCTATGGCATACGGTTTACCGATTATAACAACTTATAACTGCAATGCGGGTCTCGAACTCGTCGATGAAACCAACGGAATTCTTATCAGTGTTGAAGATATTAAAGGCACTGGTGAGGCAGTTGAAACCATATTATCGGATGAGAAAAAACTTAAATCTATGAGCAAAAGCAGTTTGAATAAAATCAAGCCGTATACGCTCGAAAACATGGCAAAACGCCATGTAGAGATATTCGAAACTATTCTTAAAAACTGATCTATTTTAGAAACCCTTTTATCACATCGATAAAACGCTTATGAGGTATCGCGAAGTTCCCTGACACCTGCTGCCCCTGCTCTATATCCTTTGTGACTACAGAACCTATACTCGCTTTTGCTTTTGATCCGATATTCAGTCCATTCACTAAAGAAGCGGAAGGACCTATGTACACATCATCTCCCATTGTCACTCTGCCCGAAATCACGGCATGTGCCATAACCAAGCATCTCTTACCGCATATAAAATCGTGTGCAATCTGTGCATAGCTGTCTATCTTCGTGTTCTCGCCAATCCTGGCTGTTTTAAAAATCCCGTTATCGATACTGCAGCTGCTTTGGGTTTCGACCTTTGGCTCAATAACAAGCTCGCCCATAGAAGTAACGTGCACCCAATCTTCGCCCTTCTTAAAATATTGGTAAGCAGGACCTCCAATAACATTATTCGGTCCAATCTTCGAGTTTTCCATAATAGTTACGAACTCATTTATAACCGTGTTAGGTCCTATTGTTACATGATTTCCGATTTTAACATTCTTTTCAGCGATAACTGCACTCGGATGAATTCTTGCGGATTTACTTATCTCGGTTTTGCTCTCTCTTTGCTTTCTCGATCTGTTCGCTATTATATTATGCGTTTCGAAATAGAAAGCCTTTGGGTTATCAGAAACCACTATCCCCCAGCTTTCGGGACAGGACACTTTTTCATAAAGCTCTTTCGGCAGCACAAGACAGGATACGGATTTATTTTCGAGCACCACTTCCAAATATTTTTCGTTTGCACAAAAACTCAAAATTCTCTTGCCCTCAAAGCTCTCTGTCGCAAGCCCAAGACAATCGAACTCACCATCTATTATGAGTTCAGTCTCTTTTGTACCAGCAAAATCCGATAACAGCATATCCTTTAACTCCCCATTTTAATTTTCTATAACATAGTCCGTTTCGATAAATTCCAAAACCTCGTCAGTTTTAAGCGCCTCTCTAAATATAGTTCTTATCTTCAACTCGTCATTCTCTTTAAGTCCAACCTTTAAATATACCTTTTCCAAGTACTCTTTCGAAAAAACAATCGCGCCCGAAGCAGTAACTCTCGGCTCAATTTTTGCCCAAACATCATACTCCACAGCTTGCTTAAAGATATTGCACGGAACAAACTTCTGCTTCTCTGCATTTTTTAAGATCTCGCTTACGGATAAAGAGTATGCACGCACCAATCCCCCTGCTCCGAGTTTTATTCCGCCGAAGTGCCTGGTCGAGACGGTCAATATATCGGTAAGTCCGCTTTTCTTTAAAACCTCGAGCATCGGAATACCTGCCGTACCGCTCGGTTCCCCATCATCACTGAACTTCATATGCTCTTTATTTTTTCCGATAATGTAAGCATAGCAGTTATGATCGGCATCCCAATTCTTCTTCTTAATTGTCTCTAAAACCTCCGCTGCCTGCTTCGGCGATTCAACGTTTTTCGCAAATCCGACAAACTTTGATTTGCTTATAACCAGATGAGAGCTCGCCTCTCCCTTTATTGTGCTATACTCTTTCAAGCTCAATTTATTTCAACTTTATGAAAGACTTTTTTGCCTTTCTTTATCATAGCGTACCCGTCAGAAAAATCCCCTGCTTCTAATTCATAGAACTCTTCCTTTACCTTTTCGTCATTTAAAGACACTCCGTTTCCTTGGATAAGTCTTCTGCCCTCTCCTCTGGATTTCGTAAGTCCGCAAAAGACCATCATATCCACAAGCAGCTTGTTTTGCTCGAATTCTTCTTTTGTAACAGTTGTGGTCGGAGTTGATCCCGCAACGCCGCCGCTGCCGAACAACGCTTCTGCTGCAGCTTTCGCTTTCTCCGCTTCCTCTTCGCTGTGTACGAGCTTCGTAATCTCATATGCCAAACGCACTTTAGCGGCGTTCATTCTTTCATCCTGGTGTGCACAAAGCTCGTGCACTTCGTCCATAGGAACAAACGTGAGAAGTGAAAAACAGTTTTTAACATCAGCATCGTCAACATTTCTCCAATATTGATAGAAATCATAAGGTGAAGTCTTATCGGCATCCAGCCAAACAGCCCCGCCTTGTGTCTTGCCCATTTTTTTGCCTTCACTTGTCAAAAGAAGTGCAAACGTCATTCCATGGGCTTCTTTTCTTTCCTTCCTTCGTATCAAATCCGCTCCTGAAAGGATGTTCGACCATTGATCGTCTCCACCGAGTTGTAGTGAGCAGTCATATTTTCTGTTGAGTTCCAAAAAGTCATAAGACTGCATGAGCATGTAGTTAAACTCTAAAAAACTCAAGCCCTTTTCGAGCCTGGATTTAAAACACTCTGCAGTGAGCATCCTGTTAACGGAAAAATGCGCTCCGATTTCACGTATAAAGTTTACGTAATTAAGTTTTAAAAGCCAATCAGCATTATTAGCCATAATCGCTTTGCCTTCTGAGAAATCCAAGAATTTTCCCATCTGCTTTTTGAACACATCAGCATTCGACTGGATAGTTTCCACAGTCATCATTTTTCTCATATCCGTTCTGTCGGAAGGATCACCAACCATAGCGGTACCACCGCCGATAAGCGCAATCGGGGTATGGCCCGCCTGCTGCATATGCGCCATTGCCATAAGCTGTACGTAGTGCCCAACATGCAGACTGTCCGCTGTCGGGTCAAAACCTATATAAAAAGTTACCTTTTCTTTTCCAAGCTTTTCTTTTAATCCCTCATGTGTAACTTGTTTGATAAATCCTCTTTCTTCGAGAACATCGTATGCGTTTCTCATCAACTTCCTCCACGTCATTTTTCTTTATAGGATATATTATCAATAAATTATATGTTTATCAAGTTTTGCAGGTTTTTAATCATAAATTCTTCGATTAATTTGACAGAGGGTTTTTATATGTTATAATCGAATGAATTTACAGCCAATACTGTTTTATCGGCAGAAGGAACGATATACACATGGATGATTTAGCACTTGCTAAAAAAACAATGGACGAAGAAGGTCTTGCCCTTTGCGTCGTATGCAGCGGAAAGGAGATTTTTCGTTCATGCAAAATAGGCGTTCTACCATTGTATTTGGCATATTCTCAGGGGCTTAAGTTCAAAGACTGCTGTGCTGCGGATAAAGTCGTCGGACTCGGCGCTGCTTTTTTTTGGAGCAAGCTGAATATCAAAAGCTTAAGCACAAAGATTATATCCGAGCCTGCAAAAGAGTATCTCGAAAACAATGATATCGAAATATCATTCGAAATCCTGACGAACAGGATTTTGGACAGAGAAGGTGTCGAAAACTGCCCTGTGGAAACTCTTGCAAAAAATTCGACTTCATTCGATGAGTTTCTAATTGGTACAAAACAGTTTTTAGAAGAGAAAGGTCTGATTTAGTTTGAAAAAGCGAATCGCAGTCATCGACGGAAAAGGCGGCGGACTCGGCAGATCCATCTGCGAGGTTTTGAGCGCAAAAGAAGCCTACGAAATAATCGCGCTCGGTACAAATTCATCTGCTACCTCCAACATGATAAAAGGCGGAGCAAGCGATGGAGCTACGGGTGAAAACGCAATAGTCGTTATTGCAAACAAAGTCGACATCATCATAGGCCCGATATCGATTATCTCTTCAAATGCAATGATGGGAGAGATTACCCCCAAGATCGCTTCTGCAATAAGCGGCAGCGATGCCGAGAAAGTGCTTCTTCCTCTTCAGAGATGTTCGCTAAACGTTGTCGGTGTCGAGGAGATGACTATAAAAAATATGCTCAAAAAGCTTGAGGAAACCATCTCAAAGCTATAGATATAAAAAAAGCGAATAAAAGATAAAACAGCCACGAAGGTTAAAGATAAAAGAAACGAATTCTTTAAACCTTGCGTGGCTTTTTAAATAAATTATGGAGAAATTTAATGAAAAAAAATTACAGCTTACGTCATATAATACTTTCAGGTGTATTCATCGCAATCGGTATTCTCCTGCCATTGCTTTTGCATTTTATACCGAACGGAGGAAAAATCTTTCTTCCCATGCACCTTCCTGCTATGGCAGCAGCTTTTTTCCTGCCCCCGGGTTATGCTTTTGCAATCGGAGTTTTAACTCCCCTGCTCTCCTCTTTGATAACAGGTATGCCTGCAATGGCTCCAATCCCAATCGCTATTATTATGGCTTTCGAAATCGCTTCTTATGCATTGGTAATATCTTTACTCAGAAAAATCGTTTACAAAAACAGAAAATCTTTTTTTGCTCCGCTTATAGCAGTCATTCCTGCGATGGTTGTTGGACGGATAGCTGCCGGACTAATCCTGTTTGTTATAGTGAAGTTCTTCCAAATTCCCGGTCCAAATCCTATCACGTTTGTATGGGGTACGATAATAACAGGAGTTCCAGGGGTTTTGATACAAATGGCTCTGATACCTATGCTATACAGAATCTTGGTCAAATCCCTGCCCGGATGGAAAGATAGTTAAAAAGTCCATTAAAGGGGATCGCATCTTTTGCTCTCCCCTTTCTTTTATATCAAAACATCGATATAGAGTTTGTTTATACGCTTTAAAGCTCTCTTATAGGGCGCTGTAAGCATCGAAAGCTCTCTGTTTGCGACAGCAAGCCTGCCCTCTTCCGTCATACTGTAACCCGCTTCTGATTTTCTGATAAGCCCATCATCAATGCATTCTTCAACGAAGATTTTCATCTGGTCATTCTTGATTTTCTTCAGCGATTTTTCCGGATAATAGTATAGACTTTTATCGCTTTCCTTCTTCGTAATCTCAACCGCCAGATTTAAGAATTCATGTAATTCACTGCTCATGTTTTTCTCCCAAAGTGTAGAATAAAAGTGATATTTTATAATTGCATTTCAAAAACTATTCTTACCAACCACAAACAAAAATAAACGTTTCACCATATTTTCTTGTAAAATCGTTATTTTCTGTTATAATTTCTTTTATGGTAATATGATTTATAGGAGTTTAAGCCTTTGGAAAAAACAATCGAATTAGTGGTAAAAATCGGCTCAATGGCGTTGATTCGAAAAGAGGATAGCGACCTTGACTATAATATAATCTCGCGTCTCGGTGCACAGCTTAAACCAGGGATGCTTTTGATAAGCTCCGGAGCTACGGAAATTGGAAGGCTGGATTATTTAAAGCGCAACGATTTTAAGGAGCTCACCGGAGATATCGAGGATATAAAAACCGATTATGCTGCACAGGGACAGTCGATATTGATGGAAAACTACAGAACATTCATAAACTCATCATACTCAATAAGGCAGGTTTTGGTTGAGCATAGCCACTTTAACGAGGAAGATAAGCGTAATCATATAATAGATTTGCTCTTGCGCGCTCCAAATCAAAACGCTATTCCTATAGTGAACTATAACGACCCTGTATCGAGCGAAGAGAACAGAAAGATGGAGCTCACCTATTTAAAAAATGACGGCAATCATGTGGTTGAATGTATCGACAATGACGAAACCGCTGCTGAGATTTCCAGGCTTGTAAAAGCAAAATACTTAGTTATTTTGACTTCTGTTGACGGAATATTAAAAGATCCGGATGATAAGAATTCTCTTATTCGGGATATCAGCGCATCCGACTATTCAATTCTAAGCGACAAAGTTGATGAAGCACTGAAATTCTGCAACGGAAAATCACGCTCAGGTTCAGCCGGTGCGGGAGCAAAGCTGAAATATGCACTGCAATGTGCAAAGTTCGGAACAACGGTATATATCGCAAACGCAAAATATAAACTCGATGACATACTCTCAGGAAAGGCACGTTCGACAAAGATCGATTTGATTAAATAGACAGCAAAAAAACACTTAACCGTTAATCGCTAAGTGTTTTTTTATAATCTTCTATTTTTTCTCTATCGGTGCTATAGCAGCAAAGATTTTCTTAATCCCGCTTTTGGAAAAATCGACCGTCAAAACCAAGGAATCGCCTTGTCCTGTAACAGCAACGACCTTCCCGTCCCCGAATTTCGGATGATATACAACATCTGATACTTCAAACACTTCAGATTTATGCTTTTTCGATATCTCTACTTTTGCCCCGCTCGAAAAACTCGGTTTTTCAAAACCACTGAAAGGACTCTCGTTTTCTCCTGTCCCGATACTTTCGAAAACCCGCTTCGCCGCTCCTGTTTCCTGTTTCTCATACAGCTTCTGAGAAACTTCCGTAAGAAAATTCGATGTGCTGGTCATAGTTGTCTGGAAAAAGCCGTTCTGTCTCGTTGCTCTCGAAGCATAACTCGTCATAAACAGTTTTTTCATCGCTCTTGTGATACCGACATAGAAAAGTCTTCTTTCCTCTTCAATACCGGCTTGCGTGCTTGCAGAAAAAGTATGCGGCAAGATTCCCGTCACAACACCCGAGATAATAACATTTCGGTATTCAAGCCCCTTAGCGGAATGCATTGTCATAAGCGAAACAGCTTCATCCGTTTCCTGTCTTTCCATATTCGTGATAAGCGAAATGTTATAGAGAAAATCTTCAAGCGTCTCTCCTTTAATCTCGCGCTCTGCAGCATTCTTGATAAGCTCCTCGACGTTTTCGATCCGTCCCTGTGCTTCCGCCATAGTTGAGGATTTGATATACATATCTTTAAGACCTGTTTCGACAAACACCTTTTCCATGAGATCGTTCAAAGTCAAAGAGTCTTTTTTAAGCCGATAATCCTCCATCATCTCATAGAATTTAGCTATGCTTGCCGCCGCGGCCTTCGGAACGGCTTCCTCCGCAAACCGTAAAGCCTCGTACAAAGAAATCCCTTTGTCAAAAGCATATGCCCGAAGTTTCTCAACGCTCGAAATCCCAATCTTCCTTTTCGGCGTGTTTATTATTCTCGAAAGATAATAATCAGCGTCCTGATTTATTAAGACGTAGAGATATGCCAAAATATCCTTTATCTCTCTTCTTTCATAAAAACTTCTTCCGCTCAAGTTTTTTGCAGGTATATTCGCTTCAACCAGCGCTTGTTCTATCAGTCTGGATTGTGCATTGGTTCGATAGATTATCGCAATATCGTTTAGACTCTCTCCATTTTCCTGCAAGTTTATACAGATCGTCGCAACACCCCTGGATTCCGAATACTCATCAGAAAACACGATAAGCTTCGGCTTGTCCCCTTTTCTTATCTCCGAGAAAAGAACCTTTTCCTTTCTGCCGCTGTTTTTCTCAATTATTGCATTGGAAAGATCCAGAATTCTTTGATGTGAGCGGTAGTTCTGCTCGAGTTTATAGACCGCTGCACCCTTAAAATCCTTTTCAAAATTATAGATATTCTCTATATTCGCCCCACGCCAACCGTATATCGATTGGTCATCGTCTCCGACCACAAAAATGTTTTTATGCAAAGAAGCGAGCATTTTCACCAGGCGGTACTGAACCTCATTCGTATCCTGATACTCGTCCACCAATACGTATTGAAACTTCGATTGGTAATAGTGCAATGTCTCCTTGTTTTTTTCAAAAAGCTCAATTGTCTTTATCAATAAATCGTCGAAGTCCAGTGCATTATTAGCTTTAAGTTCCTTATCATATTTTTCAAATGCATATGCTGTTGCTTCATGCTCATATTCTTTCGGATCGAAATCACTGAACTGTGTAAGGTAGGTATCGAATGTATAACCATCATTCTTTGCACTGCTGATATTGTATTTTATCGTCTTCGGAGTTGCTTCACTTAAATCATATCTCGAATTCTTCATGATTCTCTTTATCAACGCCAGCGAATCATCGGCATCATATATTACAAACCCTTTTTTATAGCCGATCTGCTCTATATTGAACATCAAAATCTTAAGGCATACAGCATGAAATGTTCCGATCCAAATATCGTTTGCGGGTTTTCCCACAAGCGAAAAAATCCTGTCCTTCATCTCGTTTGCCGCTTTGTTTGTGAAAGTCAGTGCCAGTATATTATATGGGCTTGTGCCCTCTTCAATCAGTTTCGCTACTCTATGAGTCAAAACTCTGGTCTTGCCGCTTCCCGCCCCCGCCAAGACTAAAACAGCCCCTTTGGTGTGAGCCACCGCCGCAAGCTGCCTTTCGTTCAATATCGTTTTTTTCAAATTCGCCTATTCCCCTCTGTTTTCTTCGAGTCTTTCGAGTACGGTCTTATATCCGCCCGTTCCGTAATTTAAGCATTTATTCACTCTGCTTATCGTCGCAGTTGAAGCACCGGTTTCCTCGGCTATATGTTGACAGGTCATTCCTTGTGTGAGCATAAGCGCAACCTTAAGCCTTTGTGACACCGAATGCATCTCCTGTATCGTCAAAATGTCCTCAAAAAAAATCGCACATTCTTTTTCGTCCTTTAAAGAAAGCACAGCTTTTGCCAGCCTGTTCATATCTCGGTCAAATGTTTTCTTATCGTGCATCTTGCCCGCCTTTCCCATATGAGTACTGCTAAAATAGGTGCACACTTATCCAAAAGCGCACACCTATATTTTATCACATTACCAGGCTAAAACAAACCCGAAATATATTTTATTCCCCGCCGAGCAGCCTTTCCTTACAATCCGAAAGCTTTGCTCTTTCTTCATCCGAAATCTCAGGATACTGCAACCCCAGGCTGGTTAGTTTCTCAACAATAATCTTTGATACCATATTTCTTGCATACCATTTGTTGTCCGCAGGGATAACATACCAAGGAGCATCCACAGTGGAGGACTTATTAATCGCTTCTTCATAGCAGAACATATAGTCATTCCATAGCTTCCTCTCCTCAAGGTCTCCCGAGGAAAACTTCCAATTCTTTGACGGATCATTTATTCTGTCAAGAAATCTATTTTTCTGCTCTTCTTTGCTGACGTTCAAGAAGAATTTCAAAGTGACCTGTCCGTTTCTTGTCATATAGTCTTCGAAATTTTTGATATCTAGAATTCTTTCATCCCAGACGTTATCACTGATGAGATGCTGCGGAATCTGCCTTGCCTTTAAGAGATTATGTACCCGGACTACCAGCACGTCCTCATAGTAAGAACGGTTAAATATCCCAACCCGTCCTCTTTCGGGCGTGACTTTATGGGCTCTCCACATATAATCGTGGTCGAGTTCTTCCGATGAAGGTCTTTTAAAACTGAATACTTGCGTACCTTGCGGATTTAATCCTGTCATAACACGACGAATCATGCCATCCTTGCCGGCGGCATCCATCGCTTGGAATATCAAAAGAAGTGAGTAATCATTTTGGGCATAGAGTCTGTTTTGCAGCTCTGCCATAAGCTTGATATTGTCTTTGAGCTTGCCTTTGTTTTCCTTTTTGTCCTCAAACCCCTCCGGTGGAGTTGTCGGTATATCCTTAATGGTGATCTTCTTTTTCCCATCGACTTTAAATATATCCATACCCTTTGCTCCTTTGTCTTTTCTTTTGTGCTTAGATTATAATATATTTTTCCTCTCTTTTCAATCAAAGGATAACAGCGGCAGGCTCGAGTTTCGAAACGGACACTTCGTATGCAATCCTGTTCACGACTTCACCGGAGCCTAGGACTTTCTCATATCCTCTGCTCTGTATTCTTCCGTTTACCTTGAGCTTTTGACCGACTTTCAGGCTTTTAGAATATACTGCATTCTTTCCCCAAGCGATAAGCGGTATATAATCGGATTTCCCGTATGCCCTGTTCACAGCAAGCAATATGTCGGCTATCTCACGTTTAAACGGTGTAACTCGATATATAGGCGGTTTGCATACATATCCTTCAAGATATATTTCATTTGTACTCCTGCCTTCTTCGTTTTTGTCAGTAAGGTTTTTTACAAACACAGTCAAAACGAGCCTGCTCGCTCCATTTTTTACGATATTGTAAGATCTCAGCTGTCCTGCGACACCAATCATCATTCCTTTTTTCAAGCCGTTGAGATTTCCTTTTGAAATCGTTATAGGCAAAACATCATAGCTCCCGCTCAGCCTTCGAACCTCCAAATCAAATGAGTAGAATTCATCGCCGAACGTGGAATGACTGAATTTCGGATCATTTAAAACTCCTCCGAAAAGATATACCTTATTCATACTTGTGAATATTTCTTTTTCCATATAGTTCCCATCATTCTTGGACGTTTCGTGGTTTCAAAACGCCTTTGTCATCCACATACACTTCACCTTCGGGTATGAGCTCTGATAACATAACAGGTTTAAGCCCTTTTTTCTCGAGTTCTTTTAAAACTCCCGGAAGCGCCTTGACCGTCTCGCCTGCGTTGTTTTGGAACATTATTATATCTCCGGGTTTTGCATATTTCTTTATCCTCTCAACGATCTGCTCTGCTAAAATCATTTTCCAATCCTTGCTGTCTAAACTCCACTTAATAGGCACAAATCCGTCTCCTTCAAGCGTGTATATCGTGTCGTCATCGAAAGCACCAAAGGGAAGTCTAATCATATTTGTTTCCACATCACACGCTTTATATAAATAATCCTTTGCAGCTTCTGCATCCGCCAATACATCCTTTGCCGGCAAATCAGGATATCTCTCATGTGACATCGAATGGCTGGCAATCTCATGTCCGGACAAGGCTATCATCTCAAGGCTTGCCGGATATTTCGCTGCCCAAGCTCCCATCACAAAAAAAGTCGCCTTTACATCGTTTTCTTTTAAAACCTTCAGGATTTCAGCCGTATAATCGTCACCAAAAGTCGTGTCGAATGTAAGTGCAACCTCATCCTCTGATTCGACCATAAAAATCGGCATTTTCATCGGACTCTGTGTTGAAACTGCCCTGTCTTTCTTTGTTATACTGCTCGTATATACAAAAGTTATTCCTATCAAAAGCAGAAATACCACAGCTCTGATTATCGAATTTTTTTTGATTACAAATATGTGCATATATATCCACACCGCCTTAAAAACTTATTTCCCTATTTAATGAATATTTAATTCATCGTACAATTATTCGCTTAGTTAATCTTGCACTCAATCATAAATTGACTTTTTTACCCTATTAATATATATTGAGTGTTAACGATATTTATTAGAGGAAAAAGAAAAATGGATTACAGTAAGATTGAAAAGAAGTGGCAAAATACATGGGCGGACACAAAGCTGTACAGCTTTGACAAGAGCGACCTTGATAATAAAAACTATATTATGGAGATGTTTTCATACCCTTCAGGTGCAAATCTGCACGTAGGGCATTGGTATAACTATGGACTCAGTGACACATACGCAAGATTCAAACGTATGCAGGGATATAACGTATTCCATCCAATGGGATTTGATGCTTTTGGACTGCCGGCAGAAAACTATGCGATCAAAACCGGTATACACCCACAGGATTCCACACTTAAGAATATTGAAACCATGGAAAATCAGCTAAAAGCGATGGGTGCAACTTATGATTGGGACTATGAAGTGAAATCCTGTCTGCCGGAATACTATAGATGGACACAATGGATGTTTCTAAAGATGTTCCAGAACGATTTAGCTTACCGCAAAGAAGCACCGGTGAACTGGTGTCCGGAATGCAACACTGTGCTTGCAAACGAGCAGGTATTCGACGGTGGGTGCGAAAGATGCGGAACTGAGGTGTTGAGGAAGAATCTCACACAATGGTTTTTAAAAATTACTGAATATGCTGAAGAGCTTCTTCAGGGTTTAGAAAAAATCGATTGGCCTCATAAGACAAAGATGATGCAGAAAAACTGGATCGGGAAATCCGTCGGCGGTGAGATCGAATTTAAAGTCGAAGGCGGTGAGAGCTTTGAGGTCTTCACAACAAGAGCGGACACACTTTATGGCTGTACTTATGTTGTTTTTGCACCGGAGCATCCTATGGTACAGGATTTTGTCACAGATGAACAAAAGGGCGAAGTTGAAAAATATATAAAGAATGCGGCAAAGGCTTCCGAGATCGACAGGCTTTCTACGACAAGAGAGAAGACAGGTGTTTTCACCGGAGCTTATGCTGTTAATCCGGTAAATCAAAGAAAGATTCCAATATGGATTGCTGATTATGTTCTGTTCACATACGGGACAGGCGCTGTTATGGCTGTTCCTGCTCATGATGAAAGAGACTTCGATTTTGCAGAAAAATATGAGTTGCCGATTGAGAGAGTGATAAAAGCAAAGGGTGATGAGGACGACAGTCTGCCGTATGTCGAATACGGTGTTTTGGTGAACAGCGATGAGTTCTCTTCCCTGCCTGTCGAAGAAGGAAAGAAAGCGATTATAGAGAAGCTGAAAAAAACCGGAGAAGGCGATTTTAAAATAAACTATCGTCTGCGTGATTGGCTCATTTCCCGGCAAAGATACTGGGGAACACCGATACCGATAATCCACTGCGAGGACTGCGGTACTGTTCCTGTGCCGGAAGAGGATTTGCCAGTTGTACTTCCGTACGATGTCGACTTCTCGCCGGACGGCACATCTCCTTTGGCTAAGCATGAAGGTTTCATCAACGTAAAATGCCCGAAATGCGGCAAAGACGGAAAGCGTGAAGCTGATACTATGGACACTTTTCTTTGTTCGTCCTGGTATTTCTTAAGATATGTTGACAATAAAAATGATAAAGCACCTTTCGATAAAGAACTTGCGGATAAGATGCTGCCTGTTGATAAGTATATCGGCGGTGCAGAGCACGCGTGTATGCATCTGCTCTATTCCAGATTCTTTGTGAAAGCACTAAGGGATATGGGTTACTTGAGTTTCGACGAACCCTTCCAGTCTTTGGTGCACCAAGGAACGATTCTAGGACCTGACGGTGAGAGAATGTCTAAATCCAGAGGTAATGTTATCAGCCCCGATACTTATATCTCGAAATTCGGATCTGATGTTTTCAGAATGTACTTGGCATTCGGATTTTCATATATCGAAGGCGGACCTTGGAATGACGACGGCATAAAAGCTGTTCATAAATTCCTCGACAGAGTCGAAAGACTTATGTACAAAGTTCTTGAATACAACGGTACAAACGCGGAGATAGGCAGGGGCGAAAAAGACTTGAATTACGTTTTAAACTATGCCATCGATAAAGTGTCTCATGACCTTGATAACTTCCAGTTCAACACAGGTGTTGCAAGGCTGATGGAACTTGTCAATGCAATGTATAAATACTGTGATGGTGAATATAACAAACAGTTTGTCCAGGGTGTTCTCGAAAATCTCATACTTCTTCTCGCACCTTTTGCACCGCATACCAGTGAAGAGCTTTGGGAGAATATGGGTAAGGAATATTCGGTTTTCAACCAAAAATTCCCCGTATGTGATAAAGATGCACTTAAAAAAGATACCATTGAAATGGTTCTCCAGATAAACGGTAAAGTACGTGCAAAATTCGAAGTCGGTTCTGATGCTGGAAAAGATGAAATCGAAGCTCTCGTTAAGGAAGATGAATCTCTGAATAAGCATTTCGCTGATAGAAACGTTCAAAAAATAATAGTTATACCCGGAAGGATAGTGAATATAGTTGTCAGCTAGTTCCATATATTACAACACATTTAAAACCTCTGCTGCAGAGTTTTATATAGCAGGCAAAGAAGGGAAAATAACCGATATCGGTTTCTCAAAGGATTTCTATCCTGCATATTGGCTTTTTGATAATACTGCCTTTACCAAGGAAATCAATCAGTTAAAAGCCTTCTTCGAAGGAGAGAAAACCTCATTGGATATTCCGTATTCTCTCGAAGGCACGGATTTCCAAAAACGAGTTTGGAACACTATATCGACAATCCCATATGGTGAAACGAGAAGTTATAAAGAAGTCGCAATTATGGCAGGGAATCCCAGTGCGGCAAGAGCCGTAGGGAATGTTTGCAACAAGAATCGATTGTTGCTGCTAGTGCCATGCCACAGAGTTGTAGCATCAAACGGGCTTGGCGGATACGGCGGAAACCTCGAAGCAAAGGAATGGCTGCTCAATATCGAAAAGCAAAACAATAGGACGGTATAACCCGCCCTATTTTATTTATTTTGTTTAAAATTTTATCTTTCTCTGCCTATGTAGAAAAGGGCAACGGTTCCAACTCCGGTATGCGAGCCTATGACAGGTCCAATATAGTTTATCGTAACCGAGCCGATCTTCGGGAACTTCTCCTCAACAAGACCTTTAACATACAGCGCATCCTCTTCACAATATGAGTGGCTGATAAATACGTCTTGCCCATCCGGATTTTCGATCTTCTCTTCCATTTTCTCAACCAAGAATTGAAGAGCCTTCTTTCTTCCTCTGACTTTCTCCTGAGCCGCCAAATGCCCTTCGTTATCCATATTCAAAACCGGCTTTATCTGAAGCATAGTTCCGACAGCCGCCGCTGTTCCAGAAACCCTTCCGCCTCTTTTTAGGTGATGCAAATCATCCACAGTAAACCAGTGGTTGACTTTTAATTTCGTATCTTCAACATACTCGGCAATCGCATCTATGCCCTTGCCCGCTTTTTTCAACTTTATCGCCTCATTGATAATCAGTCCATATCCAAGGCTTGCACAAAGCGAGTCGATGATTATAATCTTCCTGTCCGGATATTTCTCGGTCAATTCATCAACGGCAATCCTCCCGCTGTTATAACTTCCAGATAACCCTGATGAAAACTCGATATGAAGGATATCTATTCCTTTTTTGAGGTGCTTTTCAAACAGTTCAATATACTCAGATGCATTTACCTGCGATGTTACCGGTTCTTTGCCTGCGAGTATCATATCATAGAATTCCTTTACAGAAATGGATTTAAAACCATCGTCCAAACGCTCAACATTATCGACAAAGTATTTGTAAGAAAGGGGTGTAAGTCCATTTTCTTTTAGATATGATAGAGGTAAATCTGCTACATAAGAAAGTGAAATTTTAAAATCTGCCATTGTAAAATTCTCCTAATTCCTTTTTGTTTATTTTCACATATATCTGTCAATTAATCAAGAGTAATTATACTAAAATCTAAAAAGATTATCCTAATGTAAGTATTCAAAAAATTCAACTGTCACAGTAATCTGCCTGTTCCCGCTGTCTTTATCAGAATAGAGAGAGATTTCGGTCGCTTCTCCAGACCAGGATATATCATAAGCATCTAAATCAGTCCTGTCTTTGACTTGTGCACCATCAAATTTCTCATCCATAAAAGCAACAATATTTTTTGTGAGATTCTCCATCTGTTTCTCGTTTTTCACATCAGCGTTGAGTTTTATTTCGACTGAATTCAGCGTTTCACCCAGAAATACATAATCTACTATGAGTCTTTCCTCTCCTGCAGGTCCGTATATATATTCAACTACACTGTTTTTGTCAAAACTGTTTTCCTTGGACTCAGCTCCTACAACGGTCAAAATGCTATCGCCCAAAGCATGAGGGCTGAACGGCAGCTTAAAAACACTGACCGAAGTACCACTCCATTCAGATTTAAAATATTTAAGATGTGCATTTGCAACCAAATTGTCATCCAAAAAGAATTCCAACGAGATTTGTGCATTGTTCTTTATCCAGAGTACAGAAGGGTTCTTATATAAATACTCATATATCCCCCTAGTATATCCTTCGTCCGGATATCCAAAAAATTTAATGCATTCTTCATACACGTCATTTATTTCCTTTTCGGCATTATCCTTTGAAAATTCAAAAAAGTATTCAATGCTTGCAAGCTCCCCCATATCACCAAATGAGTACACCAAGGCAGCAGGAACCGTAAGGAAATTTGCATCATATGCAATCGATGTACCCGCTGAAAAATTATATTCTTTAGTGCGTTGCTCGATGGATATAAGCTGCATAATTGTAGTATCCATATCATAAAGATCTGCTTTTTGGCGTATTAAATCCACCCTTCCGATTCTTCGCTTAAAAAGCGAAACCTCCTCGGTTGCAGAGGAGCATCCGGTGAATAAAACTAGTATAGATATAAAAACAAGTAATAATTTTTTTCTGAATATCATAATCTTAAAATTCTCTTAAAACTCGGATTTTTCCTTTCCAAACTGCATTTTGTGACAAAATCAATTATACCTCATATAACAAAAATAATATATTAATTTTTTTTAAACTCGCCTTTGTAATTTTGCATTATTTTCTTTTTCGTTATATAATATCTTTCGATGTATAACATCAAATATCATGGTAAAAATAAAAATGAGGTTACTATAACTATGAAGTATAAGTTTACAATTATCGTTTTATGCTTACTCGTTTTCCTTACACTGTTTGCGGGATGCGGAAAGAAAAGCACAGAACAAGCCGAGCCTACTCCTGCTCCGGTCGTTGAAACAAAAGCACCTGAGGAAACGGACAAAAGATTAATAGGTCTGAGCCTTTCCGAGAAAAACGGATTTAACGAGGTTTTACAGAGTCAATTTGAAGGAGCATTTGCCGAAACGGAATTTCATGTTATGACCGTCTACGCTGACGGAGACTATAACAAACAAGTGGCTGATTTAGCGGATATGCTTGCACAAGACGTGGAGCTTTTGGTTTTAGACCCTTCGGATTTGGACAATCTGGAATATATCTTGAGTGAGTATGAGGTCAGCAATATTCCTGTCATAAATCTAACAGAGTCCGTAAATGCTTATACGAAGATGCTTATAGGACCTTTCTATAAGAATATCGGCAAGGAAATCGGAGATTACACTTTCGATCGTCTCGCTGATCTTACTAATTACTCATACGAAACCAACACCGTTATACTTCGCGGCAGCGTTGACAGCTCAAAAATGCAAGGAATTTTTGATGGAATTTCTGAAAGCTTGAGCAATTCAAGATATAACAACCTGGTCGGATCTCCAGCATGCAACTATGACTTTGACAGAGCAAAGCAGGAGATGGAAAAGCTCTTAAAAGAATATCAGAAAATTCACTGTGTATTTGCCGAGACATCCGAGATGGCATTAGCTGCAATAGAAGCTATCGATGAAGCCGGAGCTAAAGGTGTTATGGTAACAACAATAGGCGGAGAACCGGAGGCACTGAAGTTCGTGGATTCCGGCAGAATAGATGCGACAATTATATACGGTCCAAACGATATGGCCAGTGTAACCGCTAAATACGCTAAGCGTATCTTGGAGGACAAGCTGGTGTTGTTGCCGCAATTCGTAGAGCTTAATTATGAGATTATAACACCCAGAAATGTTTCGAATTATTATTCCGAGGATACTATATATGCATTGGCAGTAAAAAGTACGGAGCTTCCTCCGGATCCTGATCCGACACCTCCTCCGACACCGACACCATCGGATGATACGGCGGATGAATAAAAATATGTTTATAACTTAAGAGACCTTCACAGGTCTCTTTTTCATGTTTCAAAAATCCGCAATAATCACCCTCTCGATTTATCTGTGCCCGAAGGAAGAGCGTAAGCAAAAAATCTTAAGCGCATACTTGTTCGAGCTAAAGCCGATTTGATAAAATGCGAAGCATCGAATCGGCTGTGTGAGTTGTATGCAAGCTAGATTTTTTGTAGCGAA
>Ga0180436_10000362_pt1 | contig 47310 bp, 33 predicted proteins | sample SS_ome_2_FD_132434 | JGI IMG/M metagenome (GOLD analysis project Ga0180436, IMG submission 132434) | Hypersaline lake sediment archaeal communities from the Salton Sea, California, USA - SS_3_S_2 metaG | ecosystem: Environmental > Aquatic > Non-marine Saline and Alkaline > Hypersaline >...
CATTCCCTCTATGAAGTACCTCTGCGCGAAGAAGAAGAGCGCCGCTATCGGCAGCACCGATATGCACGACCCCGCCATCTTGAGCGTGTAGAGCTCCTCGTGCGCGCTCTTGAACATCGCGAGGCCCACGGGCACTGTGTAGAGCCTCTCCACGTTCGTCACTATCAGCTGCCACAGGAAGTTGTTCCAGTGGAACTGGAATGTCAGGAGGAACAGCGTCGCGATGATCGGTATTGACAGCGGCACCATGATCGTCCTGAAGACCTGCCACTCCCCCGCGCCGTCGATCTTCGCCGCCTCCAGCAGCTCCGACGGGATCGTCATCATGTACTGCCGCATGAGAAAGAGCCCGAAGACGTTCGCGAGGTGTGGGACGATCATGGCCTTGTAGGTGTTCATCCACCCCAGCCTGTTGATGATAGCGAACTGCGGGACCACGTACATCATGCCCGGGATCATGAGAGAGAGAAGCAGGATGCCGAAGACCTTGTCGCGCCCCACGAACTGCTTCTTGGCGAACACGTACCCGGCCATGGTCGCGAAGAGCGTCGCGAACAGCGCCGCCGACGTGGCGACGAAGACGCTGTTCAGGAAGTACTTCGCGAACCCGTAGTCGGAGAGCACCCGCCTGAAGTTCTCGAGCGTCGGGTTCGACGGGAACACCTCGGGCGTGAACGCCTGGCCGGGCTGCTTGAAGGCCGTGACGACCATCCAGAAGAACGGGAACAGCACGACGACCGCCGCCGCCGTCAGGCAGACGTAGAGCAGAACCCTGCGGAGCATGTCGGCTCGCGCCCTCGTCACTCTAGACCTCCGCGCTCAGGAAGCGCCGGTTGACCAGCGAGATGATCAGGGTGAGTCCCAGCAGCACGTACGACATCGCGGCCGCGTACCCAAGCCTGAACTGCGTGTAGAACGTGTCGAAGACATAGTAGCCCGTTACCCACGTCGCGCCCAGCGCCCTGCCTCCGACGTCCACGTTCGGCCCTCCGCTCGTCATCGCGTAGACCTCCGCGAACGCGTTGAGCGCGCCGATGGTGCCGACGATGACCATGAAGAACGTGATGGGTTTCACCAGCGGGAGCGTTATCGACCTGAAGCGCTGCCAGGGTGTCGCGCCGTCGATCTCCGCGGCCTCGTAGAGCGCCGGCGAGATGTTCTGTATCGCCGATAGGTAGAGGATCATCCCGAACCCGGCGCCCTTCAGGACGTTCGCGAACACGACCGCGGGCATCGCGGACGCAGGCGTACCGAGGAACCCCCGCTCCGTGAAGGCGCCGATGCCGACCGACTCGAAGATGCGGGTCAGCACGCCCACGTGCGGGCTGTAGATGAGCGTCCACACGATGCCGACGACGAGCATGTCGAGCACGTAGGGCATGAAGAACGCGCTGCGGTAGGCCGCCACGAACCTGAGCCTGTTGTTGAGAAGAAGCGCAAGCGAGAGAGAGACCGCGATGCCCGAGGGAACGATGAGCGCCGCGTAGTAGAGCGTCATCAGCACGGACCACCAGAACTTGGTGTCGGTGAAGAGCTTCGCGAAGTTCTTGAAGGCGACGAACTCGAGCCCGCCGAAGATGTCGAACGAGTCTGCGGGCACCTGGTGTAGCGCCAGGTAGAGCGAATAGAACACGGGGAAGGCCAGGAACACCGCGAAGACGACCAGGAACGGCGCGAGGAACGCGTAGGAGGTCGCGGTCTCGCGCGCGAGCCTGGAAGCATGACGCGGGCCCGGGTTCGCACCGGGCCCGACGTCGGACGAGCCTGAACGCTCGCGTGATCTCTTTCCGAGACGCGCCATCGCTTCGTCTCTCTGCCCGCTACTCGACGACCAGGATCGAGTTGACGCCGCCGTGACCGTCGTCGGTCGTCTCCGGGTTGCCCGGATCCTCGATCCAGGTCCCGTCCACGACGAACTTGTACTGATAGGTGCCCGGCTCCAGCTCGACCGTGCCGCGCCAGAGCCCGTCGTCGTCCTTCGTCAGAGGTATCACCGTCGGGTCCCAGCCGTTGAACTCGCCCGCGAGGTAGACGGAACCCGCGTTCGGGAAGTCGGCCACGAACTCGACGCCCGCGCCGGTGACGACCGGAGCCGCTGCCTCCCTGTCCCCGGCGCCGAAGGCCTTGCTCTCACCTATGACGGTGCCCGTGATGACCTCGTAGTCATACCGGACGCTCGGCGGGACGACGATCATCGAGTTCTCGATTCCACCCTCTGTGCCCTTGTCGGGGTTGTTCGGATCCTGCTCCCAGCGCACGCCGCCGTCGATGACGAACTTGTACTGGTAGCGCCCCGGGGGCAGCGGGACCACGATGGTCCAGGTGCCGTCGCCGTCGGGGTCGTCCATCGGATCGATGCTCGAGTCGTACCGGCCGCCGCCCTGCGTCCCGCCCCAGTTGTTGAAGTTGCCGGCCAGCGTCACGAGTCGCGCCGACGGCGCGTGGTAGCTGAACTGGATGCCGCCCTCAACCTCTGATGGCGGCGGAAGTCTGTCCTGGATCCAGTCCAGAGTTCCCGCGCAGGAAGCAAGCGCCAGGGCCGTGGTGACGACGATCAGTGACGCCGCCCACCGGCTTCCTCTGTTGCGTAGTCTTCTCACGAATCAGTCCCTCCGCTCCTGCCAGAACGTCAGCGTTGCTAGAACGTCAGCACCGCCATCACACCGATGGTCTTCGCGTCGGAGAGCGCCTCCTCGGCGTCAAGCATGTCGTGCCCGCTGTGCTCCCAGAGGTACTCCGACCTCCAGCGCGCTCGGCCGTTGGGCCGGCCGGCGACCGGGGTGTCGGTGTACTGCGTCGGATTGACGCCGTAGCCGACCCTCAGCTCGACGTTCTCGCGCGGCTCGTACACGAGCCCGACGTACGGAGCGAAGAAGCTCTCGTCGTCGACGTAGTACGACTCGTCACCGAGCCTCACGATGTCCTCGTAGGAGATGTTCCTGACGTCTAGTTCGAGGCCCCAGTCCTGCCACAATCCGACTCCGGCAGTGAAGATGGTCTCGAACGTGCTCGGCTCGACGGAGGTCGCCTCCTGGTCGTACGATATGCTCTCGAGCGCGAACCCGACGTCTATGCGCTCGTTGATCGCGGCGTCGGCCCTTCCGGCGAACCTGGTCCAGGTCTCCTCCCACACCTTGGTGGGCTCGCTGTCGTAGTCGCCGGTGACCTCCTCGAGGTAGGTCCACTCGAAGCTGGCGCGGTCGAACTCGAGACCAAGGCCGAATATGCCGACCGCCAGCCCAGCGTCGAACTCGAACAGGAGCTCGTCGCGCTCGGGGGTCGGGTCGTAGACGCCCACGGTCAGCGGCGAACCGGTGCCGGTGACCTCGGTGAACTGGCCCTCCATCGTCACCGGCCACATGGGCTCGTAGAAGCTGACGAAGAGCTCGTCCTCCTCCATGCCCTCGACGTAGATCTTCGTGACCTCGAGACTGAGGTCGAGCGTCGGCACGGGCGTGCCCTCGAGCACCAGCTTCCCAGCCCAGCCGCTCACCTCGCCGATGGGCACGTCGATGGCGCCGTTCGAGAGGTCCTCCCCCTCGACCTTCTCCTTGTTGCCTACGTCCCAGAGGCTCTCGAACCCGTAACGCGCGTACTCGGCCTTCGCGTCGATCATGCCCTCGACGACCGGCATCGCGACGTCGAGCCCGATCCACGACTCAGTGTTCGACATCTCGAACCACGTGCTCTCGGACTGCGGGTGATCTTCGAGGTACTCGTCGATGTCGGGGCTAGTGTTCGAACCTTCGAAGCCGATCCACCACCCGTCCTTCCATGACGTGTAGGTCGCGCCAATGACCGCGGGACCGACCGGCCGCTTGAGCCGCGCGGCTATGAGGTCGGTGCCCGTGTTGTCGTACCGGCCGGGGTCGTTGAGGTAGTCGAGGTCGTAGATGTTCGTGTAGGCCGCCGTGGCCGTGACGTCCCAGAACCCGGTGTCGAGCATAATGCCCTGCGCGCCGCGTCCGAACGGGATGTGCTCTTCCGCTATCGTACCGTAGAGGTCCATGTGCCCGACCGTCTCAAGCGGGTTGTCGAACTGGAGGATCTCCTCGTTGTAGAAGCCCGTCACGTCGAAGGGCCCGCCCTCGAGGGTCGCCCACCCGCTGTAGAGGTCGAGCGAGATCTCCTTGTAGTCGCCGGTGCCGGTCGACATGTAGACCGTTGCGCTTCCGGACGCGACCGACGTCACGGTCGGGTTGACCTGGAGGTACAGCTCGTGCGCGGGGCGGTTCAGGCGCCAGCGCGGGTCGCTCGGCACGTCCGACTGCGTGTCGTAAGTGGCCCTGTACCACCCGTTGAGCATCACCCGCGAGTTGGCGGGCGTGTTCGAGATCGCGCTCGCCGCGGCGCTGGCCACGGGCTCGCCGTCGTCGTCGATCGTGAGGCCCGAGTTGCCGTAGTCGCCGACTACGACCGGGTTCTCCGGGTCGGCGATCCACTCGGACCCGTTGACGACGAACTTGTACTCGTACGTACCCGGATCAAGAGCCACCACGACCCGCCACACCCCGTCGTCGCCCTGCGTCAGCGGCTCCGCGTTCATGTTCCAGTTGTTGAAGTCGCCGGCCAGGCTTACGGAACCCGCGCTGGGGTCCTCGTAGGTGAACTCGATACCGCCGCTCACCTTCGAGATCCCGGCGAGAGCCGGGCTGGCGATGAGAAGTCCGGCCGCCAGGACCAGGACCGTTGTCGCGATGCCTCTCGGTCTCATCTACTCTTCTCCCGGTGTGGCGCATCCAGTATGCGCCATCCTCGAACGTCTCCCGCGACCGGATTCGACTTCGGCCGCATCTGTCTTCCCTAGTAGTAGATCCTCACGAACGCCTTGAACACCTGCTCGGTGATCGCGTCGCTGCCGTGCGTAGCGAAGTCGCCGTCGTTGACCAGGTCGTTGCTCTGGTCGGGGTTGCCGAACTCGACGAAGAACTCCGCGCTGTTCCATCCAAGGTACCTGATCTGCGCGAAGGCCGTCTGGCGGGACTCCGTCTCCTCGTCGACGTTCATCACTCGCGCGTAGAACTTCCAGAGGTCGCTGAGGTTCACGTTCGCCTCGAACCCGTACGCCCGCAGCTCGTAGTTCGTGTCTATGTCCTTGATCCGGTACTGGGTTCGGAGCTTGACCAGCCTGTTCTCGCCGGTCAGCTCGAAGAAGAGGTTCGGCCAGGTGCCGTTGTTGTCCTCGTAGACCTTGTACTCTGTCTTGCCCGTGAACCCGTTGAGGAACTCGATGTACGCCTCCGTGCCCCACTCGTCGATCTCGCCGACCGACTGCGCGTAGCTGGTCGACATCGGGTCCTCTGGCTCAGCGTGGCGTATCCAACCCTTGAGGTTGACCGCCTTGCGCGGCACGCGGTAGTGCCCTTCCGCGTAGTACTGCGTGTAGTCGTTGAGATTCTGCCTGTCGCCCGACGCGAGCCCCTGGTTGTAGAAGTGCTCGCCGTAGGTCTCCCAGGAACCCAGGAAGCGCATCGGCCCCACACGGATGTCGCGAAGCTCCGTCTTGAAACCGTTGACCTCGGGGTCCTCGTCGTCCCAGAGGTGTCCGGAGCTAGTATGGCCCCACTCGGATACCCACGTCACGCGCCCGAACTGCGTGAGAGGCGGGAGGAGATCGCCGAGCGCCAGCTCGGCGTCGAGCGCCACGCTCTCGTCGAACTCACTGCGCTTTCCCGAGTAGGCCGTGCCGCTGTAGTCCTTCCGCGCGTATGTCGAGCCGAAGAGAATTCTGTTGTCCAGCATGTTCTTCGTCACACGGAAGCCGCGGTAGTCGTCTGTGCTGCTTGAGATGGTGTCGCCGGCGGTCGAGCCGGGGTAGTAGCTCTGCTCGACGTCCGACAGCCCGTCCCAGCCCACCGACACGTAGTCGCTGCGCTCGCTGATGAATGCCGCCCCCTGGAACCCGTAGACGTCCCAGAAGTCCAGACGGATGCCCTGCGCGCGAGGGCCGTAGTCGTCGTGCTTGACCTGACCCGAGTCGACGATCTGCAGGAGCGGCTCGTTGAGCCAGAACCTGTCCTGCCCGGCGAACAGGTGCGCCTCTACTCGCTTTGCCCTGAACCGGGCGTGAGCCTCGTTGAAGAAGAACTTGGTCTCCTTGACCTCCGTGTCGACCTCCTCGTTCTGGAAGTCGACCCACCTGTTCGACTCCGCCGAGACCTTGAGGAAGCTGTCGATGTCCCGCCACGGGCTGGTCTTCAACCGAAGCTCCGCGTACAGCCGTGGGTTCGACAGTCCCCAGCTCGGGTCTCCGCCGCCGCTGCTCCTGAGCTCGGTCATGAAGTCGCTGTAGCCCTCGAGCGTCGTGACGGCACCCGCCGTGGCCGCGAGCGCGGCGATAAGGAGCGCCGCGATGACCGGAGTGGTGAAGAGGCGGACTCGCTCTCCTCGTTGTCTGACCAAGTGAATCTCCTTGACTTTCGTTTCGGCTCTATCGCTGTCCCCGCGTGCGCCGCCCGGCGCCCGGGGTCTCATGCCGCTTCTACCAGAGGAAGATGGCCGACACCCTGTAGAGGCTGCCGATGCGCCGCTCTGAGAGCAGCGCGACGTCCAGCTGAACGTGCTTCGTCCGCATGCCGAGACCCGCGGTGATGCGGTCGCGGTTCATTCCCGCCCTGAGCGCGAACGCCTCGTAGAACCACACCTCCGTGCCCAGGTTGACGCTGTACTGGTTCTCGTAGAACTCCGGAACGTCGGTGGGCGCCCTCCACTCGACCGTCATCAGCATGACGTCACGGAAGAGGTAGGTCCCGCCGAGGCGGAACTCGGTCGGAACGGGGTCCGGGTCTTCCGTCGTCGATATCAGCTGCAGCTCGGGTGAGCCGATGTTCCGAAGCGTGCCGCCCGCGCTCCATCGCCCGCTCCTGTAGAGCAGGCCCAGGTCGGCCGCGAAGGCCGCGTCGCCGTCGGAGTCGAAGGCCGGGTCGTTGTAGTAGTCGTAGCCTGGCGCCTCCACGGAGAAGCGCTTGAAGGCGAAGCCGGCATTCATTCCGTCCATCGGCAGCTCCATGCCAGCGCCCGCGACGAGCGTGTCCTCGTGGTACAGGTCCTCGGCCCCCGTCCTCATCCATCCCATCCCGAATCCCCTGCAGCCGGTGCCGTACGACACCAGCGCCGCGTCCTCCGACAGACCGTCGACGCTGTAGACGCTCGTCCTCATGCCGAAGACCTGGACCCCCTCGAGGCCGGCAAGCCCCGCGGGGTTCCAGTGCAGCGCCGTGACGTCGTCGGCGACGGCGACGAACGCGCCGCCCATCCCCATCGCCCTCGCTCCCAGCTCCGTCTCAAGGAAGTTGGCCGAAGCCGCTCCGACGAACATGAGGAGAGCGACGACAGTGATCAGTGCTAATCTCATCATGGACAGGTCCTCAACGTGCGGCGCTCCGGCCGCTGCTGGCTCACGGTTACTTGATGACGGCTACGGGCCTGTTGACCCGCTCGAACGTAGGTTCGGTCTTGAACTTCGCCTCTACCCTCATGACGTAGATGCCGTAGGGCACCACGTTGCCCTCCGCGTCCGTCCCGTCCCACGCGACTACGTTCGGGTTCCTGCCCGTGTAGTCGGTCGGCCCCTGGAAGACGAGCCTGCGGGCCAGCTGGCCGGCGAGGTCGTAAAACTCGACGTTCACGTAGTCCGCCTCCCTCCCGAGGAAGAAGGTGACCACGGTGCCGTCGTAGATGCCGTCCCCGTTCGGCGAGAACGGGTTGGGCTCGACCAGCACGCCAGACAGCCCCTCCGAGCCGCCTACGTCGAGCGACTCCCAGTAGAAGACACCGTATGTCCCGGCCTCAAAGATCTCACCGGTCACAGTGTTCCCCCTGGAACTCCCGGCGCCGCCCCTGAGGATCCAGCGCTCCGTGTCGGGCATCCAGTGGAACAGGCCGAAGTCGGACTCGTCCAGACCGCCGACGTCGTACTGCGGGTAGTGAAGCGTCAGCGTGGGATACCCTGGACCGTCGGGGAGCCCGCCGTCCTCGTAGCCACCCTCGAGCATCCTTGCGACGCCTACGAACTCCATGTCGTCGCGGATGTTCGAGACGTCGACGAGGCTAACGGGGACCGGCGTCACCGTGGTGAAGATCGTGTCGCCGTCTCCGGGTTCGAGGTCCCACGACTCCAGCGACAGTACCGTGCCGTCCTGGAACACGAGCGGCTCGGTCAGCGCGGACGCCAGCGTGTCCGGGATACCGATCGTCTGGCTGTCCGCCCACGGCTCGGGGATGCCGAACGTGAACGGCGCCGAGGCTATGCTGTTGTCGGTGGGCGCGGCGTCGATCGCTCTGATCTTGCCCTCGATGACGCGCGCGTCGCCGATCTTGCTGAGCGTCGTGACGTTCGTGTTCGCCACGATGTCCTCCCGGGGGAGGTCGGCGGCCCAGATGTCGGCCGCCAGATTGACCATCTCGACAGAGTCGACCTGAGCCGGCAGTCCGACGGGATTCCAGATGAAACGCGCGGTTCCGACACCGGTCACGTCGGTGATGTTCGTCCAGAGAACCGCCGGGGCGCCGTCGAGCGCCACCCACGGGATGAACTCAAGTTCCGGGTCGCCCGCGAACTCGCCGATGACCGGGGGCGACGTGTCGACCGCGAAGGTCGCCTCGAGCACGCACGCGACCTGGTTGTTGTCGAACCTCGCTTCGGCCTCCGACGTGGTGTAGTCCAGCATCTCCTGCTGCGTGCGGCCGGGCTCGTGCCCCTCTCCCGGCGACACGGCAACGTCCATGATGTTCGGGTCGCGGTCGCGCCCGCCCTCGCCATCGCGGCCGCCGCCGATCTGCCACTCGCTCGTGTTGGCGTTGACCCAGCGGATGCCTCCGAGGTTCTGGTCGTTCGAATCTCCGTCGTGCGAGGCCATGGTGACGATGATGTCCCAGTTGGCGATGTCGCCGTTGTCTCCGGTGTCCTCGGGGAGCCCCAGCAGCGTGCGGTCCACGCTGACGTCGATCCAGTTCTCGACGTGGTCGTCGCAGATCGAGATCTCGCTGTCGTTCTTGTAGAGGCTCCAGCTCGCCGACGAGTTCGAGCCGTTCGAGACGACGAACCACTTACCCCACCCCTCGACCGACACGCCGTAGTCCCACGCGTCGACCGTCGCAATGTCGACAAGCCGGTTCGGGAATCCCGCTGTCGCTCCCTCGCCCTCGCGGGCGTCGATGTAGATGTCGAGCTTCTGGAGGTTCATGTCCGTTCGGTTCGGATTCGGGCAAGTGGCCTGGCTAGGCTGGGGCGCGCCCCAGTCCGCGGCCGACGGATCGAGGTGGTACGCGAGGTCGCGGATGTGCGTGCGGAAGACTATTTTGTCGCCGTCCGCGAAGATCTCGAAGTTGGTTATGTCGAACGAGCCAGGCAAGAATACCAGGTTCGTCGGGTACTCATAGTAGATGCCGTCGTCCTGCGCCGCGCCGTGGTCGTCGTTCTCCTCGTCCGCGAACGAGCGGATGGCGGTCGCAGGGTTGTCCGCGTATACGGTGATGCCCAGTGTCGACGTCTCCACGTTCTGCCCGTCTCGCGCCGTGACGGTGACCGTGTGCTCACCGTCCGACGCGGCGGTCGTCAGCTCCTCGGTGGCGGTGTAGACGCCGTCACGCGCCGTCCTGTCGGGACCCGCGCCATCGTCCGTCATCCGCAGGAACGGACTGCCTCCAACGTCCGTGAGGTCTATGGAGACGTCGCCGATCCCGCCGCCCGCGTCCGCGACGTTGACGCTGTAGGTTACGAGTTCGCCCGGCTCGGCCTCGGACGGAGTCGCCGCGCCGTTGCTGAGGATAGGGGCGAAGCCCTCCTCACGTATGACGTAGGTCGTGTAGTTCGAGAGCGTCACCGGCGTCTCGGCTGTCTCCCACCACTCGCCTGAGTCGGGGATCATGTCGTGCGTGTCGTCCTGCGGGACGGAGTCGAGCGCGTTCCGCTTGACGCCGTCCGTCTCCTGCATGATGTAGACTTGGACACGAACGGTGTCTCCGGGCGCAGCACCGATGACGTCGAGGGGGACCCGGACCTCCGTCGATGTGTCGCCCTTCGTGGTGAAGCCCTGCGACACGACGTTGACGCCCTCGGCGTAGCCTATGCGCCACTCCTCCTCTATGAAGTCGTAGTGCTCCCAGCCAACGCCCTGACCGAGGTTACGTCTCAGGTCGCCGTAGTCGTTGGCCTGGTACTTGTAGGTCAGGGCGAAGTCAGGCAGAAGCGCGTGCGCGTAGCTTATGGGAAAGACGAACGGGTCGTCGGTGCCGCCGGCCGCGTCCCCGTTCGCCTCGATCAGGAAGCCCAGGTGCAGGCCGTCCCAGTTCGAGACGAAGTCGAGCCCCATCTTCAGCTCTTCCGTGCTGTTGGAGAGCTTGAGGATCGTGAGGTCCACACCCTCGATGGTGTTGTGATCGGGGTCCGACTCAGGCGCGGCCTCGTCTACCGCGGCTATCGTCGCATCGACCGGCAGGTAGACCGTCTCGACGGGGATGCGCCCGGCCGTGCCCGAGATGGTGATGGTCCCGTAGTAGCCGCCGGCTGTGAGCTCTCCGGTCGCGCTGCCTTCGGCGCCGGTCACGATCGGGCTGTCGAGCGACGCTACGAGGGACGCGGGCTCGGCCGTTAGCGCCACCGAGACGCCGCCCTCGTCGAGCGGGTTGCCCCAGTCGTCGACCACCTGCGCGGTCAGAGTCGCCGTCTCGTTGAGCCTGAGACCTGTTGGGGAAGCGTCCAACTCTACGAGCGCCGCAGGTCCCGGGGTCAGCACGACCGTGGCGTCCCACACGTCGAGGTTCGGATAGGCCGAAGCGGGGTCGATGGACGCTGACACGTGTGTCGTGCCGGCCACCGTACCGTAGAAGTCGACCTCGAAGCGGCCGTTCGACTCGGTCTCGGGGCTCCCTACGCTGAATTCGCCTCCGGACCCGTCGGCTATCAGGTTGGCGATGACCCCTGAGACCTGCGCGTCGTTGCCCGCCGCGTCTATCAGCTGGCCCGTTATGCGCGCTACCTCTTCGCCGCCGACCTGGATCGAACCCACGTCCGACGTCAGCACCAGCCCCACCGGCGCCGGTGGGTCGATGCCCACGTCGAGGACGCCCTCGATGTCGAGCTTCTGTGCGAGAACCCGAACAACCTCGACCGCGTCGCCGCTGACCAGGAACGGAGCCGCGCCGTCGTCGAACATCGCATATGTGATCGTGTCGTCGACCAAAGGCTGCTCGTTGATGTCGGCGAAGATGATGTTGCCCTCTGTCGGGTACGCCGGGTCGAGCTTCGTCGCCGAGAGCTCGACGTCGGTCTGCGCGGCGTCGTCCCAGTAGGCCACGCGGTCACCGTCGTCGCGCGGCTGCACCCAGGCCTCGGCGTAATAGTAGATGGAGTCGTTCGGCAGGCTCACGGTCGTGCCCGAGCCGAAGATGTCGTTGCCGAGCGAGTCGACGAACCCGTATCGGGTCGCCACGACCGCCGGCAGCGACAGCAGGCCGACGTCGGTCGTGTCGCCGTCAGTGATCGTCGTCGTCAGCTCCGCCTCGACGTAGCCCTTGGCCTCCGCCATCACGAGCCACGTGCCGTCGACCACGGTGCCAATGGAGAACGAGCCCGACCCGTCCTCTACGACCACCTCGCCGTCGCCGAGAGCCTCGCCGGTCTCGGGATCGTAGACGCCAACGGTGACGTCGACGTCGGGGCCGCCGGTGATCTCCACCGTTCCGTCCACGCGGCCGGTCACGCGCTGGAGCGTGAAGTCGACGCCCGTGGTCTCGCCGCCGCCCGTGACCTCGACGCCCTCCATGGTCTGCGGCAAATAGGACGGCGCCGTGGCGGTCACGTCGTAGAAGCCGTCGGCGAGGCGCTCGACGCGGTATTCGCCGCCGCCCGCAGGAGTATCGTCGCTGTAGACCGGGACACCGTTCTGGCTTGCCGTGACGGTGGCCACAGTCTCGAGGTCGGCGAGAGTGACCTCACCGGATATCTTCCCGTTCGGCGGGTATCCCTGGTCGGGCACGCCGTCGCCGTTCGCGTCCACGGGGAGCTCCACGTATTGGTCGAGGTCAGTGATGGCGTTCCAGGGGGTCGAGCCGTTGGACTCGGCACCGGTGCTCGAGTTGGGCAGCGCGTCGTACGCGCCCGAGCCGTCCCCGCCGACGACCGCGCAGATGATGCGGACCTTCGTGCCGTTGGGGACGGAGGCTCGGCCGAGGCCGTAGATGCCGTTCCAGTCGATGCCGAACTCGATGTGTTTGAAGCCAGGGTTGATCTGAGTGTAGGTCTCATCGACGTCGGTCGTTGCCGAAGGGTCGCTGCAGTGCTTGATGCCCAGACTGCCCATGTCGAGGTTCCACACGCCCATCATCACGTCGGCCCCGAAGTCCGTGAATGTGATCTGGCGCGCGTAGAAGTCGGCCGCCGTCATGTCGGTAGCACCCGTCACTCCGTTCTGGGCGTCGGTGTCGATGAAGACCAGATACCCGTTCCCGTACCCGCTCGGCCCGTTCACCGTCTTCAGACCGACGTAGAGGCTGTCGGCGTCCCACGTCACGTAGAGGTCGACCAGATCGGCGTCGCTCGAGCCCCAGCGGTTGTCGTTGTCGGGGTCGCGGTGCGCCAGCTCGTCGGTCTGCCAGTCGCCCTCCAGCGTGCTCACACGCCCGTCAATCGTGGGCGTGTTGTAGCTGTTCGAGAGGGCGGTCGCGGCCACCAGGAGCGTCAGAACCGCGACTGCTGCGGCGAGATACCTTCTCATGTCGTCTTCCTTGGGATGGCGTCCTGTCAGCGCGTCCCGGAACCCCTGCGCGGCGTCCCGGGCGCTCGTTTCTCAAGAGCTTTGATACAGGAATGCACGGCCGGTTCTGTACAGGCCGTGACGTCACAAGAGGTTATCAGAGCGTGATGGTGGGGTCAAGCGGACGTGGGATTGGTCACCGTGTCGGCTGAGGTGCGCTCGGTCTCTTCCATCCTGGCGAACACACGCTCCGTGATACCGGGCAATATGTCGCCGGCCCTCCCCAGGAGGGTCGCGTCGACAAGCGCGGATATCGGTGTGTACGCGGTGTTTATCTCGACTACGAACGCGCCGGCGTGCTTGGCCACGAGAGGCAGGGAGGCCGCGGGATGCACGACGGCCGAGGTCCCCACCACCAGCATCGCGTCGCAACGAGACGCTATCTCGTGCGAGAGCTCGTACGCATCCATCGGAAGCGGTTCGCCATACCACACTACGTCCGGTCTCAGCAGTGCGCCGCAGTCCGGACAGAGCGGAGGTATCTCCGGCAGGGGGGTCTCGGCCAGCTGGAAGACGCTCTGGTAGCTCGTGCAGAGGTCGTGCGTGCACCGGGCCCGCCAGATGTTGCCGTGCAGCTCGACGACCGCCTCGCTGCCGGCCCTCTCGTGGAGTCCGTCGGTGTTCTGGGTGATGAGGGAGAAGCTGGTAAAGGCCCTCTCGAGCGCCGCTATCGCCTCGTGGGCCGCGTTGGGCTTGCTGTCGGCGACGAGCTGACGCCGGTAGTCGTACCAGCTCCAGACGAGCGAAGGATCAGCTTCAAAGGCCTGCCAGGTCGCCAGTTCCTCGGCCCTGTACTGCCGCCACAGTCCGTCCTCGCCCCTGAATGTGGGAACGCCGCTTTCCTGAGACACTCCCGCGCCTGTTAGAACGGCCAGGTCCTTCGAGCTGCTGAGCCGTTCCACCAATCTCCTGGTCACGCCGCTGGCGGGTCCCATGATCTCCCCCTTCCAGGGCGGTCCGACCCTTACCCTGAGTCGGGCGCGTCCGGCATGCCGGTGGTCTCCTCGGCGATGGCCGCCTCTCGGGCGGCTCCGCGCGCCGCGGCCGTCTCAGCTCGCTCCCTGGCGGTTCCCCGACCTCCCTCGCCGAGATTCATCGTCCAGTAGACCGAGCCGAAACTAGTGCAATTCATGCAGCGTATGCAGTCCACGCTGCCGATCTCCTCCGGGACCTTGAGGTCCATGGGACAGTTCCTGGAGCAGTGGTTGCACGACGCGCAGTTCTTGAAGTCCGAGCCCATCGCGAACGCGATGGCGCAGTCGTCCAGGTGCTTCTCCATCTGCAGCAGGCTGAACTTGTTGGACAGCCCCAGGAGCGCCCCGAGCGGGCAGACGAAGCGGCAGAAGGGGCGTTTCATCATGCCCATCAGAAGCACGAGCGCAGCGAGCACCGCGACCTTGAGGCCGAAGACGGGGGTGAAGAATCGCATCCCCTCCGCGAACCACGACCCCCTCAGCTGCCACGCGAACCACGGAAGCCCAGCTCCCAGCGTTCCCGCCGGGCACATCTTGCAGAAGTAAGGCTCCCACGTCACCCAAGCCACGACGCCGCAGAGGACGATGAGCACGACGTACTTCATGTGCCGCAGCCAGTTCGGAGCGGAGAACTTCGGCAGCTTCAGTTTGTAGACTATGTCCTGGAACCACCCGAACGGACACAGCCAGCCGCACGGCCACCGCCCCACGAAGACGCCGATCACGCCCAGGATGCCCAGCACGTAGAAGGGAAACTGCCTTACGATGATGAAGTGCTGAAGCGCTCCGATGGGACACGAACCCCACGCCCCCGGGCACGAATAGCAGTTGAGGACCGGGACGCACACGCCCTTGAGAGGTCCCTGGTAGAAGCTCGCGGCCGGTATCGAGGCGAGGTAGGAGTTCGTGATGAAGAACGAGATGGCCTGTACGATGCGTCGCTTCAAGCGGTTCTCCGGTCGAGAGCCTCAATGGCGGTCGCGCCGACCGTTCAGCCGACCCCTATGCAGGACAGACAGATCATCGCGCCGTTCGACAGGGTCTCCCAGAAGTGCTCGGTCACTATCCCGATTATGAGGAAGGCCTCAAAGACCGCAAGAGCGATCACGAAGGCGATGGTCTTCCTCGCCGTGCTGGTCATGTGGTCCACTGCCTGACCTCCGGGACCGCCCCACAACGGCGCCGACCGCCGCCCCGAGGGGTAGCGCGAAGCCGTTCTTGACTGAACAGGCCACATCAGGATTCTAGCGAGCGCGGAACTGCAACGTCAAGCGTAAACGCCAGAGCGCTCAACGGTTTAGGCTCGTTCGGGTGGTGTGATGTCGACGCTTCGGCGGACCGGCCGGGGCGCCCCCGACGGGAGCGCCCGCGCCCGGCAGCAGCTAGTTGTAGCCTCGCCTCCGCGCCCTCAGGACCGCGTGCGCCGCGGCCAGCCGCGCGACAGGAACGCGGTAGGGAGAACAGCTGACGTAGTCGAGACCGACATGGTGGAAGAAGTAGATGGACTCGGGGTCGCCGCCGTGCTCCCCGCAGACGCCCATCACGATGTCCGGGTTGACCATCTCGCCCTTGCCCACCGCCATCTTGACGAGCGTGCCTATGCCGCGCTTGTCGATGGACTGGAACGGGTCCTTCCGAAGGATGCCTCGCTTGAGGTAGTCCTTGATGAAGGAGCCCGCGTCGTCGCGGCTGTAGCCGTAGGTCATCTGAGTCAGGTCGTTCGTGCCGAAAGAGAAGAAGTCGGCGTACTCGGCTATCTCGTTGGCCACGATCGCCGCGCGGGGGATCTCGATCATCGTGCCGATGTGGATGGGTACCAGGTCCGTGTCCCCTCCAAGCACCTCCAGCGCGACTCTCTCGACCAGCTCCCTGAGTATTGAGAGCTCCTTGGGCTCGCCCACGAGCGGGATCATCACCTCGGGCCTCGCCGCGACGCCCTTCTCCGCCAGCTTCTTCGCGGCCTCGTAGATCGCCCGGGCCTGCATCTCGTAGACCTCCGGGTAGGTTATCCCCAGCCTGCACCCTCTGTGTCCGAGCATGGGGTTGGCCTCACGCAGCTCTTCCGCGCGCTTCCATATCTCGGCCGGGCTCTGGCCGAGTTCCTCCCCAACCTCTCCGCAGTCCGTGTCTGTGCACGGCAGGAACTCGTGCAGCGGCGGATCGAGCAGCCGGATGGTCACGGGGCGCCCCTCCATCGCCTCGAGTATCCCCTCGAAGTCCTCGCGCTGGAACGGCAGCAGGGTCTCGAGAGCCTCGCGGCGCTGGGCCTCCGTCTCAGCCATGATCATGGCCCGGATGTGCTGGATGCGCTCCTCACCGAAGAACATGTGCTCGGTGCGGCAGAGGCCGATGCCCTCCGCGCCGAAGCTCCGCGCGCGCTCAGCGTCCTCCGGCGTGTCGGCGTTCGTCCGGACACCCAGCTGACGGAACTCGTCGGCCCACTCCATGACCGTCGCGAAGTTGCCGGAGAGCTCGGGGTCGACGGTCGGTATCTGACCGAGGATGACGTCGCCGGTGGAACCGTCGATGGTGATCCAGTCGCCCTCCTTGATGGTCGTGCCGCCGACGGAGAACTCCTTCGCGGCGTAGTCGATCTTGATCTCCTCGGCGCCGGCCACGCAGCACTTCCCCATGCCGCGCGCGACGACCGCCGCGTGAGAGGTCATTCCTCCTCGCGCCGTCAGGAAGCCCTGGGACGCGTTCATGCCGTCGATGTCCTCCGGCGACGTCTCCTCACGCACCAGGATCGTCCGGTGCTTGTCCTCGTCCGGGTCCTCCGCCCACGCCACCGCGTCGTCGGCCGTGAAGACGACCCGGCCGACGGCGGCGCCCGGCGACGCCGGAAGCGCTCGCGTCAGCGGTTCGTACGAGGCCTCCGGGTCGATCTTCTGGTGCAACAGCTGCTCCAGCTGGTCCGGATCGACGCGCAGAATGGCGGTCTGCCGGTCGATGAGACCCTCGGCCTCCATCTCGACCGCGATGCGAATGGCCGCCCCCGCGGTGCGCTTGCCCGTCCTCGTCTGGAGCATCCAGAGGTTGCCGTCCTGGATCGTGAACTCGAGGTCCTGCGTGTCCGTGTAGTGCTTCTCCAGGCGCTGGCGTATGCTGTCCAGCTCCTTGTATATCCCGGGCATCGCCTCCTCGAGCGAGGGGCCGTCGCCCTCCTTCTTCTGCGCGAGATTGATGGGCTGCGGCGTCCTGACGCCGGAGACGACGTCCTCGCCCTGCGCGTTCGGCAGCCACTCGCCGTAGAAGACCTTCTCGCCGGTAGCCGGGTCGCGCGTGAAGGCTACGCCAGTGGCGCTGCCCTCGCCCATGTTGCCGAAGACCATCGCCTGTACGTTTACAGCCGTGCCCCAGTCGTCCGGAATGTCGTTGAGCTTGCGGTACGACTTCGCGCGGTCGATGTTCCACGAGTCGAACACGGCGCGGATGGCACCCCACAGCTGCTCGCGCGGGTCGTCGGGGAAGTCGCGCCCGGAGAGCTCCTTGACCTTCGCTTTGAACTTGACGACCAGGTCCCTGAGGTCGTCGGCGTCGAGCTCGGTGTCGTGCCAGACACCCTTCTCCTTCTTCTTCGCGTCGAGGAGGGCGTGGAACTCGTTGATGTCGAGGCCCATGACGACGTCCGCGTACATCTGGATAAGCCTGCGGTGGCTGTCGTAGACGAAGCGCTCCCTGCCCACCTTCGCGATGATCGCGGCCGCCGTCGCGTCGTTGAGACCGATGTTGAGAACGGTGTCCATCATCCCCGGCATCGAGACCCGCGCGCCCGACCTCACCGAGACGAGAAGAGGACTCTCAGAGCCACCGAACCCTCTCCTCATCTTCTCCTCGACCGTCCGGATGGCCTCGTTGACCTCTTCCTCCAGCCCCTCGGGGAACTTGCTGTCGTGCCGCATGTAGTAGGTGCACATGCGCGTCGAGATAGTGAACCCGGCGGGCACCGGCACGCCGAGGTTCGTCATCTCGGCGAGGTTGGCGCCCTTGCCGCCGAGGATCTCCTTCATCTCTCCTCGGCCGTCGGCGGACCCGCCGCCGAAGTTGTATACGTTCCTCTGTGGCATCGTCTGCTCCTTGCGCGTCTTCGCCGCCGGGCCCCGGCGGTCCGGCGAGCACCAGCGATCCGGGTTTGTTCGCTTCCCGAACTTCCTAACATAGCACCGCTGGCACCCGGAGGCAATGTCACGGGGGCGTGCGAAACGGCTAGGATTGTGTGAGAGAGGTTGCAGGCGCCGCTGGGCCCTCAGCGCTCGCCTCGCGTCGGAGGGACCCTGGAACTCCGCTCGTCGTCCAGCCGGCGACCGTCGAGCTCCTCTTTGAGCGAGGGCGGCGCGTGCTCGCCTCCGGGGCCACCGTCGGATTCCTCGCGCACCATGCGCCGGTAGAGCGCCTCCCGTCGGATCTGAGCGACCACTATCTCGCGAAGCGAGTCCTTTCCATCCGACTCTTCTGCGTCGCGGAGACCCATGAGATAGAGCATCTCATCCTTGAGGTCGCTCTGCAGGGTCTTGAGGTTCTTGCGCCTCTGTTCCATGATGACGTTCGCCACTCCCACGGCCACGACGTAGCTTCCGAACGTGTAGACGAGACCGTAGGGCGCGACCTGCCCCAACATCTGCCAGCCGAAGAACACCGTGACGCCCCAGAGCAGGATGACGGCCGCCTTTGGGTTAAGCCCGAAGCGTATGAGGCGGTGGTGGACGTGCGACTGGTCCGGCGTCATCACGCCCTTGCGGGAGCGTCCTCGCCTGACGATGGTGGTGACGACGTCGAACGCCGGGACGGCCATGCACGCCGCGACGACGAGCGCCGCCTTGCTCGCGAGGTCGCCCCTGCCTCCGATGACGGCGCCTCCGGCGAGGAAGAAGCCCAGCGCCATGCTGCCCGCGTCCCCGAGGTAGACGTTGCCCTCACGAAAGTTGTGAAAGAGGAACCCGATGCTGCTGCCGAAGATCCCGGCGACCATGATGTACAGGAGCGGGTTCTGGTTCATCAGTCCGACGACGTAGAGCCCCGAGGCCGCGATGACGGCGATACCGCCGGCGAGTCCGTCGAGGCCGTCTATCAGATTGAACGCGTTCATGAAGCCGACGATCCAGAAGACCGTGATCGGATAGCTTAGCCAACCCAGCTCGAGGGCCGGCCCGAAGAAGAACCGGATGCGCTCGAGCGAGATGCCGCTGGCGACCATCGCCACCGCGACGGCCACCTGCACGGCCAGCTTGATACCCGGCTTGAGGTTGACCCTGTCGTCGATCATCCCGAGGATGACGATCACGGTCCCTCCGGCCAGAAGCGCCGTCAGCTTGCCCGCGACGTTCGGGGCGACGTAGCTGTAGAACCTGAGAGCGAAGATCAGGGAGGCGGCGGTAGTGAGGAAGACGACGATCCCGCCTGTCGTGGGAACGGGGCGGGCGCGGGTCCGGCGGGAGCTGGGCAGGTCGACGAGGCCCACGCGCAGACCCAGCTTGGCTACGGGCATCGTCAGCAGCCACGATATGGCGGCCGATGCGACCAGTATGATGAGAGACCAGCTTACGAGGTCCACGTGTTCCTCACGGGCTGCCCACGCGGTGCGGTGGGATCGCACTCGTCGACTCGGCGGTGGCCTGAGGGCGGGGTCCGGCTCTGCCCGCGGCCGCCACCGGGTCAACTCAATATAGCACCGGGCGGCGCTCCTACCAAATGCTCAATTTGTCATGACCGCCGCGCCGCCGCTCTCGCTTTCCATCGTGCTCTCTCGAGCCTGGCCTTCGCGCGGTTTCGAGGGTCGCGCGCGTAGTCCCGCCAGCGGGCGCCCGTCTCGGCGAAGAGGGCCGAGCCCGTCATGCGGGCGACGATGTCCATCATCAGGATGTGCGTGTCGTGCCGTCCGGACCGGGCCGGCCTCGGGCGTCCGCCCTCGAAGTGCGCGGCGGTCCAGTATCCCAGGTCGTATCTGTCCAGCACGAAGGACAGACCGTCGACGCATCGTTCGAGGAGGATCCGCGTCCCGTGGTCCTCTACCGTGCGAAGGTAGTCGTGGATCGTCCAAATGCTGAGAACGTGGCTGGAGAGCGTCATGCGCGGCGGGCCCGGCAGCGGATACTCCTCGATGAAGGCAAGACTGGCGACGCCGCCCTCGTCGCCTCCCTCTCCCACCTCGCGGAGGAAGCCGCCCTCTTCCACGCACGTGTGGAACGCGCCCATCGCCCGCCTCGCGGTGTCCAGAGCGCCGACGTGATGCAGCAGCCGGTCCGCTCGCACGAGGACGGATACGCACTCGGCGTGCGCCGCCGCCGAGAACCACCCCTCCTGGAGCGACCCCGAGAGCCTCTTCGGCACTTCGGGCATCGGCCACCCGCCGAAGCTGCCGGGCAGTATCTCCATGGAGTCGATCAGTCTGTCGGTGAGGTCGGCGAAGCGGTCCCGCCGGGCGGCGTTGCCGGTCGAAAGGTAGATCTCGAGACTTCCGAGGGCCGTGCGAGCGGCTAGGGGCGGCGACCATACGCGGTCCCCGCCCCTCACCCTCACCGTCGGCAGCCCGCGCTCGTCGCACTCGACGCCCTCGCGGGCGATACCCGAGTAGTCCAGGTAGTAGCCTCGCGGCGACGTCAGGTCGATGTGGCGGCCGAGCTTCTCCGCGGCCATGCCTCGTCCTCCGTTGCGCGCCCGGAGTGCGGTCTATCCCTTCACGAACCCGAGCACCTTGTCTGCAACGTGCGTCTTCTCCTCGTCGGACAGGAGAGAGAAGATCGGGATCGAAATGGTCTCAGCGGACGCGCGCTCGGACTCGGGCATGTCGCCCTTCGAGTAGCCGAGCGTCTTGAAGCACTCCTGCAGGTGCAGGGGCTTCGGGTAGTAGATGGCGCAGCCTATGCCGCTCTCCCTGAGGTACGACAGCAGCTCGTCCCTCTCGGGCACGCGGACTATGTACTGGTTGTAGATGTGACGGTTCCACTCCTCGCGATGCGGCGCGGCGACCCCGGTGCCTTCGAACCGCGAGTCGTAGTAGTCGGCGTTGGCGGCCCGGCCATCGCTCCATCCGTCGAGGTGCCTGAGCTTGACTGACAGGACAGCCGCCTGCAGCGCGTCGAGCCGGCTGTTCGTGCCTATCGTCCAGTGGTGATACGTCTCCGTCTGACCGTGCTCGCGGAGGCTGACGAGGAGGTCGGCCAACTCGTCGCTGTCCGTCGTGATCATCCCGCCGTCGCCGTAGCCCCCCAGGTTCTTGCTCGGGAAGAAGCTGAAGCAGCCCAGGAGCCCCATCGACCCCGCCCTGCGCCCCCTGTACTCCGACCCGATCGCCTGCGCTGCGTCCTCCACCACTGGGACACCTCGGCGCTCCGCGATCTCGAGTATCGGGTCCATGTCGGCGCACTGACCGTAGAGATGCACCGGCATTATGGCCTTCGTCCGCTCGGTGATCGCGTCCTCTATCTTCGACGGGTCGATGTTGTAGGTCCTGGGGTCGATGTCGACGAACACGGGTCTGGCGCCCACCCTAGTCACTGCGCCCGCCGTCGCGAAGAAGGTGTAGGGGGTCGTGATGACCTCGTCGTCCCTGCCCACTCCCGCCGCCATCAGCGCCAGCAGGATGGCGTCGGTCCCGGAAGCCACGCCGACCGCGCGCTTCGTCCCGCAGTAGCTCGCGATCTCCTGTTCGAACGCGGCCACTCTGGGGCCGAGCTTGAAGCCCTGCGACTCGACGACCTCGCCGATAGCCGCGTTGATCTCATCCTTGATGGTCTGGTATTGCCTCTTCAGATCGAGCAGCGGTACGTTCATCGGTGCCTGCTTTCCGTTGTTCCCGGCTCTCCAGGTGGTCTCAGCGCTCTCACTCGGTCCAACTGCCTATCACATCGGCGATCCGCTCGGACGCCCTCCCGTCCCACAACTCAGGCAGACGTCCCGGACGTTCTCTCTCTTCATCGATGATCGCGGTGGCCTCTCTGACTATCACGTCCGGAGACGTTCCGACGAGCACGTTCGTTCCCTCGCTGATGGTCACGGGGCGCTCCGTGTTCGGCCGCAACGTGAGGCACGGCACACCGAGCACCGTCGTCTCCTCCTGAACGCCCCCGGAGTCGGTCATGACGAACAGCGCGCGCGACTCCAGCTCAAGGAAGTCGAGATACCCCAGCGGCCCCGTCATCATGAGACCACCGATGGCCTCCGCGCGTTCCAGAAGCCCCAGGTCCGAGAGCGTCTTCCTGCTTCTCGGGTGCATCGGGTAGACGACCGGCACGCGCGCTGCCACCTTCTCGAACGCGCCCAGGAGGCCCTCGAACGCCTCGCGGGTGTCTACGTTGCCCGGGCGGTGCAGCGTGAGCGCCGCGAACCGCCTCTCTTCAAGACCCAAGCGACTCACGATGTCCGAGCCAGAGGCCTTCTCTCGGAACCTCATCAGCGTGTCGACCATCACATTGCCGACGAAGTGTATCGCCGACTCGGGGCGTCCCTCGCGTCTCAGGTTCTCGTCGCCATCGCGCGAGGGAGTGAAAAGGAGCGACGACACCGCGTCCGTCACTACGCGGTTGACCTCCTCCGGCATCCCGCGGTCGAAGCTCCGGAGCCCCGCCTCCACGTGCGCGACCGGAATGCCTCGCTTCACCGCGGTCAGGGAGCACGCGACCGTCGAGTTGACGTCCCCCACGACTACCACCATGTCCAACGCCAGCTCGTCGAGGAACGAGTCGAACGCCGTCATGATGCCCGCCGTCTGCGCCGCGTGCGAGCCGGAGCCGACCCCCAGATTGCGCGCGGGTTCGTCCATCTCGAGGTCGCGGAAGAAACCCGCCGACATCGCGTCATCGTAGTGCTGGCCCGTGTGGACGACCAGCGGTTCAACCCCCACTCGCGCCGACAGCGCACCCATGAGTGGTGCTATCTTCACGAAGTTGGGTCGAGCACCCGCTATCAGAGCGACTCGCATCCCGCTCGCCCCTCCCGCACACACAGAGGACCCCTTCCAGCAACAGAAACGCCCATTTCTAGCAGTTTCAGTGCCATTTCGCAACTCCATTCCCCAGGATGAACCAGCACTCAGGCTTGACTCTTGCACTCTAATCAGAGTATTATTGGAGTGTCGAATCGGACGGGTCAGTGCTTCCCTTCTCCTCGACCAGGAGGTCGACATGCTCTCCCCGATGCTCTCAATCCTGCTGGTGCCCTTCCTTCTCGCGATGTTCCTCGCGGTGAACATGGGGGCCAGTGGAACCGCCCCGTCCTTCTCCGCCGCCTACGGGGCGCGGCTCGTCAGTCGCGACCGCATCGCGGGCCTGTTCGGGGCCTTCGTGCTCGTCGGGGCACTGCTTGCAGGACGCAAGGTCTCGGTGACCATCAGCCGCGGCCTTCTGCCAGAGGACTTCATGGGACTCACCCTGACCAGCATCGTGCTCCTGTCGGTAGCGCTTTCCCTGCTGCTCGCGAACCTGCTCAAGGTCCCCCAGTCCACCAGCCAGGCGACGGTCGCGGCCCTCGTTGGACCCGCCGCCTACTACGGCGTCCTCAAGACGGACAAGCTGCTCTTCGAGGTCATCCCCACGTGGCTGATCATGCCGGTAGCGTCGTTCGTCATCACCCTGGTGATCGGACGATTCATCTACACACCCATCAACCGCAGGTTGAAGAACGGCTTCTCGAGCCTGGCCGCCCATCGCCTGCTGCCCGCTTGTGTGCTCGTCGCGTCGTGCTACGTGGCGTTCGCCATCGGCTCGAACAACGTGGCCAACGCTGCTGGCCCGATCGTGGCCATGGCCTCAAAGGAGATGGGCACGTCCTCCGACGGCACGCTCTTGATGACGATGATCTTCGCCACCCTTCTGGTCGCCCCGTGTTTCGCCATCGGCAGTTCCCTTATGGGATCGAGAGTGCTCGAGACCACCGGACGCGAGATCGTCTCGTTCGGTCCACTTGGCGCAGTGCTGATCGCGGTCGTGACCGCAACGCTCTTGCTGTTCGCGTCCGTCTCCAGAGGCATCCCCACCTCCCTCGTGCAGATGAACACGGGGGCCATAGTAGCGCTCGGCATCACGAAGAACGGCTGGCGGGCGATCGCGTCGCGCACCTCCGTCAGGAAGCTCCTGACCATCTGGATAGTCGCTCCGCTGCTCTCTCTGGGCATGTCGTTCGGCCTGACGGCGCTCGCGGAAGCGCTGGGCCTCATGCGTTGAGCCGGGGTGGCTCTCAAAGCCAGCGCAGCGTGACGTTCGACTCGAAGGGAAGGCTCGCGCTGAGAGCGACGTGGAGGAGCGTGTTGGGGGTCGACAGGCCGAACTCGGGGTGCCAGGCGCCAGGCGACACGCCCGCGATCGCGCCGAACGGGAACACCACCGTGGCGAGCGGGCGCCCGTCCAGCAGAAGCTCCACACCCCTGTCCAGGGCGCGCGCCGTGATGTCAGGGTGGAGATGGAAGAACCACTCAAGAAGGTGCTCGCCATCGCCCGTGATCTTGTCCACGATCTCCACTGCCTCGTCGGAGACGCACACCTCGCGGCGATGCACCGGCCGCCCCTCCAGGAACCTGTAGCCGTCGTGCGAGGCGTGCGCGCAGCGGCCGCGTACGCCCACGTCGCGGGTCCGCGCCCGGCGCCCGCAACGGTGCGACGCCCACAACTCGCTCTGCTCGGCGGAGTCGATCCGAACGGTGTTGTGCGCGGCCGTCTGCCGCTGCCACCTTCGCTCGGGTCCCGGCGCGTACGTGGAGACTCCCGAGTTCACGAACACCCTACGCCCATCGCGCGAGAGCTCCAGCGACAGCGCCTCGGAGTGCGCGTGACCGGGCTGGTGGCCGGGCTGTGGGCCGCCCGCGTCGAGCAGGACCACGGTGCGGTCGTCGTCCGACATCAACCGGAAGAAGCTGGAGTCCTCGAGGCGGGTGATCCTGGCGAACACGGCCGAGCCCGGGTGGAGCCCCAGCCGCCGCGCGTAGTCTATTAGATCGGCGAGTGACGGCGCGGCTCCGGATACGCTGTCGTTGAAGAAGGACACTCCGCCGTCAGGATGCGTCATCGCGGTCAGCCAGTCGAACATGGAGAGGACCGTCGTTTCCAGGGCCTCTCGACGGTCGCGTCGCCCCGTCGGAATGGCGTCCGGGAGGAGCGACCAGACGTTGAGAACGTCCAGCAGCTGCTCCAGAACGACCGCGTGGTACATGGGGGAACGCTCGTAGTGGCCGCCGTCGCCTCCCACCTGCTCCTCGAGCTGGCGCCCGAGCAGCCTGAACCCCTTCTCGATCCACCGGTCGCCTTCGGGCCCTCCGAAGAAAAGCCCCCCGACCGTCAGAGCAACCGCGTTCGCCATGAGGTGGTTCGCGCCGATGTCGAACTCGAGACGCCTTTCGAGAAACCTCAGCTGAGTCGCGAGGCTGTCGAGCACGCGGGCCGACGGCAGGTTCGCGCCCGCGGCTCCAGTGGCGGCGCCCGGCGCCTCCCGCGCGGAGGCCGGTCCACGGAGAAGCCACTTGACCCACGCGACCACGCGCAGCGAGACGGGATAGGGGTCCCAGGCGTCCCGCGTGCCGGGCGGGTTGGACCCTATCCAGGAGTCGACGAGGGCCGCAGCGGCCTCGGCGGTGAGCCTCGTCGTCGGAAGGTCGGCGAAATAGTGCAGCGTGTACACCCACAGCCGGTCTGCGCCGGCCGGGCTCCAGTCAATCGCAGGCGGGGCCTCGCGCGTGGCTACGCCGTACGACGGCCCATCGGGAGGCGCAAGAAGCTCCCTCTCGACGTTGAGCAGTCTGACGCGATACGGAGAGAGCCACCCGTCGCTTCGAGCCACGGGCTCGACGAGGACGCCCCCCGGGCTCCGAGGCTCGGGCGCGGGGCCGGTCCGAACGCGCGGCGACGTGACGGCTCGCGCGAGGCGCGTGAACACCTGGCGCGGGCGCAGCCTGACCAGGGTGCGGAAGTATCGACCTGGTGCGCTCATGGCGTCGTTGCCCCGTCCAGAAGCTTGAGCTTCCCCCGGGCGGTCAGTGGTATATCGTCGACCACCTCTACTGAGAAGGAAAGCTCGTCGCCTACCTTCTTCTCGTACGCGTCGAGGATGGCGCGCTCGTCCGTCTCACCGAAACCGGGCGCGACCATGATTCTGAGAACACACTCCCCTGGACGTTCCTGGTAGTACTGGTAGCGCGTCACGCGCTCGAACATGTCGCCGTGCATGTTGAGCGCCGTCACCGAGATGCTCGCCCCGGTTCGCCCCTCCAGCATGTCCTGCTTCCAACGCCCCTCGACGTCCTCGAAGCGGTCCCAGTTCCGCCCGCATTCGCAGCACGGTTCGGCCATCGTCGCGAAGTCGCCCGTCCGGTACCTAACTAGAGGAAGCGAACGGTTGAGGAGTCCAGTACCGACCAGCTCTCCCCGCTCGCCGGGCTCGCACGGAGAGCCGTCCTCTTTGAGCAGCTCGACGACGCCGTAGTCCGGCGTGTGGTGAAGCACGTCGGTCACCTCGCACGGCGCCGCCATGATGAGGCGCTCGCTGTGCCCGTACATGGGAAAGACGCGCGCTTCGAACGCGCGCCCGATCCGCTCGGCCTGAGCCGGCGGACAGCCTTCAGACGCCAGGAGTATCGCGCGCACGCCGGCGAACAGGCGCGTCAGGTCGTTACGGAGGACGTACTCCGCAAGGAGGCCTATGGCCGACGGGTAGCCGTGGATGAACTCGGGGTCGTAATCCACGAGCGCGTCGACGTAGGACCCGAGCGTCGACTCGCTCATGTGGAACGGCGAGAACTGCATCTCGTTGTAGATGGGGTTCCGCTGCCAGTAGACGCCGGGCAGGAGGTCCGGGAACGCTACTCCTCGGAACGCCGCCTTTCGGCAGCGCGGGGAGTAACCGGCGCGGCTCCAGAGACGGTGGACGAACGCGGTCTCTACCGACTGCGACGAGTCGTCCACGTAGATGCGGAGCTGGTTCCCGCTCGTGCCCCCCGTCGTGATCTCGTAGTGCGGGATCCGGTCGAACTCTCTCGGCAGGTGACGCTTCATGTCGGACTGAAGCGTCTCCTTGTCGAGGAGTGGAAAGTCCCTTAGAGCCTCGAAGGGCTCGAGCCGCGATACGGTCCCGCGCAGTTCTCGATAGGCGGGCACCTGGTCGGTGACGAACTCGAGCGCGCGCCGGAGCTCGGCGGACTGGTAGGCGAGGACCTCTGCGCGCGAGGAGGTCCTGAACGCGTCGTGTCTGCCCATCACCTCTCGATAGGACCGGCCGGCCACCCACGCGAAGGGCACGAGATTGACCGCCCGCGCAAGCCAGACGGGCATCGACTCGTAGATGCGACGCTTGAGCGGAAACGCCATCACTGTCCCCCGACGCGCCCGCCGTCTTCGCGGCGCTCGTCGCCTTCGTCCCTCGCCGCGCGGACGACGGCGCGGCAGTGCTCGACGAACCTCTCCTGCCAGACGGCGTCCGAGAATTCCTCGCGCTTCGCTCGCACGCCCTCGCGAAGTCTAACGCACAGAGAGGCGTCGTCAACGAGCGTCAGCATCGCCACCTTGAGGTGCGCCGCGTCGCCCGGCGCTACCAGAAGACCGGTCACTTGGTCCTCGACCAGTTCGGGGATGGCCCGCCAGCGGGTCGACACGACGGGCAGGCCCGCCGCGTATGCCTCCAGCACGACGCCGGGATACCCCTCTCCCTCGTGGTAGCTCGGGAGCACGAGCGCGTCGTAGCCCGAGAGCACGCCGTGCACGTCGGCGGGTTCCACTGGTCCCATGTAGCGCACGCGCGAGAGACCGACGAACTCGCGCTCGCTCACGTCGAAGTCGAGCGTGCCGTAGACGTCCACGGACGCGTCGCCGATCAGCTGCTCGCCGGCCGCCATCAACTCCCGGATGCCCTTCCGGCTGTGGATCTGGCCCAGGTAGACGAACCGCGTGCAGGGCTCCGGCGCTCTTGTCGGCGGGAGCGGGGGCATCGCACGGCTGTTCGGATACCACTCGGCATTGAGTCCTTCGCGCCTCCCTGCCTCCACCAGCGCCCGCGTCTCCGCGAGATAGAGAGACGCCCGTCTCAGCGCGCGCAGTATCGGAACGCGGCGCGCGGCGCCGTACTCCATGAGGTCCGTGCCGCCGAACTTCCGCACGATCAGCGGCTTCCCCGCGGACGACGCGGCGGACGCGGCGAGAGGACCGGTGACGTGCAGGCCGCTTGTCGCGGCGTGCAGTGTCACTACGTCAGCACCGAGGGCGGCGCGCCGCACGCTTGACGACAGCCGCCGGAGGGCAAGCAGTCCGAGCGCTCCCCTCCCTCTGACGCCTCCCGTGTCGACCATCGTCAGGTCGACGTCGTTTCGCTGCCTGAGCCCTCTAACGAGCGAGTCGAACAACACGGTGACCCCGCCGAGCGGCGGAGGGCTCGGACCTACCATCAGGACGCGAAGAGCTTCGTTGTCCGCTCGCGCGCTCAATGTCCCTCCACCGACGGTGTGATCCGAAGCCCGAGCACCCGCTCGTACACCTCGACGGTCCGGTCGGCCAGCCGCGACGCCGAGAACTCCTCCAGTACGTAGCACGCGCCTCGCGCGCCCATCTCCGCTCGCTCGGCCGCCGGCGAGTCGAGCAGCCTGGAAATCGCAGTCGCCAGAGCCTCGGGGTCCTCGGGCGGCACGAGCCACCCGGCCCGCGGCGGCTCGACAAGCAACGCCGAGTCGCCGACGTCGGTCGCGACGACCGGCGTGCCGTGCGCGAGCGACTCGAGCACCACGTTGGGCATGCCCTCCCACCTCGAGGGCATGACGACTCCGTCCACGCCGAGATAGAAGCTGCGGGACTCGCGCGTGGCCGGCAGGAACGCGAACGTGTCGTCGAGCTGCGCCTGCGTGACGCGCGACTCTACTCGACTCGCGAGCTCCGCGTCGATCCGCGGGCCCACCCACACGACCCGCAGACGTTCCAGCGACTCGGCGGGCAGCATCTCAAGAGCGCCCACGAAGACCTCCGGAGCCTTCTGATGCTCGACGCGGCCGAGCGCGCCGAGCAGCACCTCCGCGCCCCCGGCGTGTTCCCTCCTGAACGCGGCGGCCTTCGCCCTTTCCTCGTCCGTCGGCTCCTCCCACTCGATGCCGTTGGGAACGACGTGGACGCGCCCGTCCCACGCCGGCACGAGGTGTACGACCTCGTCACGGATGGCCTCAGCGTTCGTGATCATCGCGGCGGCGCGGCGAGAGAGAGCTCGCTCCAGCGCGAGCCTCACGCGCGAGTCCCCGAGACCGAGGTTCCGCTCGGAGACTATCATCGGCGTGCCCGTCACGATCATTCCCGCGGCCCTGGCTAGGACACCGGGTGTCCTGAGATACGAGTGGACCAGGTCGTAGCTGTCGTGGCCTATGAGCCTGGCGAGGCGAAAGGTGACGCGCGGGTCGCGTCCTCCGCGTGAAGCCGCCCGTGGCCCGAGACCGTGAAGCGGAACGCCGGCCTCTTCGAGCTCGGGCCGGAAGTGCTCGATTGGGTGGTAGTAGGCGACGTTGGCCTCTACCACGGTGCGGTCCAGAGCCCGGACGAGCGTCACAAGCTGCCGCTGGGCGCCTCCGGGTCCCAGCGAGTCGATCAGGTAGAGCACGCGAAGCGGCTTCACTGCGCGTGGACCTCCTCCCGAGACGGCGCGCTCGCCGTTCCGCCCGCCGCCGAGCCGTCGAGCCATCCAGCGCAGGCGATCATCAGGAGCGACGAGAGCTTGTGCGCGTACGACACGGAGGCCATGTCCAGAACGGCCATCATCAGGATGAACATGATCGCGAAGCGCCCGACCAGTCGCGTGCGGTTGCCCGGCGCGAACGCCCGGGCCAGCAGCGACACGTGAAAGGCGTAGTAGAGGAGCACGCCGACGATGCCGAGCGACACGCCTAGCTCGACGAAGTTGTTGTGCGAGTAGGTCCCTTCGTCGGACAGCCACCGAAACGTGTTGAGACCGGTTCCCACGAACGGGGCCTCCGCCATCAGTTCGAGCCCCTTGCCGATGAAGCGCGAACGCTCGGCGAGGCTCTGCCCGACGTCGGCGGCCGTCTCGAAGGTCGTGACGGTCACCTCGACACGGTCGACCGTGTGCTCCCACAGGAGCGTCATGGGCTCGAACGTCAGCACGAGCACCGTGACGACGACGGCCCCTATGGCCGCGAGCAGCGCTATTCTCGCCCTGGCCCTCGGGTAGAACATCGACGAGCCGAGCACGAACCCCGTGCCTGTGATGCCCTTTAGCGAAGACGAGGCCAGAACACCTACCGCCAGAAGCATGATGACCAGGTACCCGACGAGAACCTGCCACGCGCGCTTGAGGTCCCCGATCCACGAACCGCACACGGCCATGCCCGTGACGGCGACGATGCCGAGCGTGTTGGGATTCCGATAGGCGCCGGCGAGGCGCAGCGCGACCATCGGGTCCTCTGTCGTTACGGCGTGAAGCGCCGCCGCGGCCGTGCACGCGAGCACGACGCCCAGCATCCACCTGGCGAGCCCGAGGTTGCGGGTGGCGTCGTAGAACACGAGACCCACGATCTGGATCTCCAGCAGTGTCGTCGCCCGTTCCACGCTCAAGCCGCCTCTCGCCGTCCAAAGCAGGGAGAGTATGGCCCACACCACGAACGCCCACCTCCACACGACGGTCGGCGAGGTCAAATACTGGACCAGCGCGGACGCGAGGGACTCGCCTCGGACGAGCGCGTAGACCACAAGGCTGAGTCCCATGACGGCATAGAAGTAGGGCTGCGTCTCGGCTATGTGACCGAGAAGCACCACGCTCAAAACGATGCCGAAGAGCGACAGCAGCACCCACGTGTGGAGCGGGCGGGCCAGCCCGGTCTGCCGCGCGCGAGCCGCCGCGTCCAGGACCCCGGCCGCGCCTTCCAACAGCGATTCATAACGGCCGTGCAGGCCGCCCATGAACGCTCCGGGCGTCATCCTCTCGCCTCCAGACACGCCTCCCCAAGAGGCGCGAACTCTTCGCGCGGCTCCCCATTCTCACCCGATCCACCGCCTCGCGATCCTGCTTCGAGGCGGTCGAGCAGATACTCGACGCGCAGATTCCAGCCAGCGTTGTGGAAGAAGACGCCGGGATCGAAGGTCCATTCGCCCTCGTTCTCGTCGTACAGGTAGCGTCCGTCAACGCCGTTGACCCTCGTCTTGAAAGGGGTCGGTGACTGGAAGACGGTGTGCATCTCGCTGACGAGATGGCGCCCGTCAAGCGTCTCGAGAACGTCGAGGTTCATACTCCGGAAGCCGGCTCGCTCCGTCAGCTCCCTCGTGAAATCGATGACAGAGACCGGGGGATCGTCCAGCACCCAGTCGTTCGAGCCACTGTGAAACTCACCGCGCCGGCGCTTCTCGAGCGCGAAGTAGGACCGCCCCATTCTGATGGCGCGCCACTCCCTCGCTTCGGGCACGTACTCCTGAAGCAGAACGTGGCCCCACTGGCGCTCCATAGGGTGTGCGTTGTCGGAACGGAAACCGCGCCGGAAGCACCTCTTCACGAGCCGCGCGAGTTCGCTTCTGGAGCGCAGGATGCGAACGCCGGACGTCTTCGAGCCGAAGTCGCTCTTGAACACGATCGGCAGTTCGGCATCGCGAGCGAACTCGAGCGCGCGCTGTTCCGAGTAGAAGACCCACGTCCTCGCGTGGGGGACTCCGTTGGCCTCTAACCAGTACAGCTGGCGCCGCTTGCTCTCGTAGAGCCAGATCTCATCGAGCGTCGGGCAGAGCGTCGCGCGGAGTTCGTTCGCCATGATTCTCAGCCTCTCGTCGAGACGGTCCTTCCACAGTCTCACGAGGCACGGCGGTCTGACGAGGAAGGCGTCGCACGCGGACTCCCGGACGACGTCAATCCAGTCGGGTCCGGAGATGTCGACCACCTCGTGCGGCACGCCCATCTCCCGACACGCGTTCTCCGCGGCCCGGTGGAATCCGCCGAAGGTGCCCACGACACCCAGCTTGAATCGGCCCGCGGCCGACCCGGGCTCGGGGTCCGCCATGGGCGACAGAGGGAAGCGCTCGGCCCCTATGGACCTCTGGACCGATTCCCAGGGAAGGAACCTCAGTCCTAGGGTCCGAATGGACGCGGGCATGCGCCGCGCCAGCCTGCGGGAACGTGAGATCAGCGGTTGGGAGTCACGGGACATCGTCACGAGGCGGCCGAGGATCGGTCGCGTTCGGCGGCGCGGGCGTAGGCCCCGGCCACCACGCCGAGCTCGACGGCGGCCGTCGCGACGCCGGTCAGAATGAGCAGAAGCGCACGGGGCGGCCACGACTTCTTGTCGGGCGCCACCGGCGGGTCGATGATCCTGAATGCGTAGCCCGTCCTCGCGCGTATGGACGCGAGCGAGGAGATGGCGTTCGTCGTCTCCTCGGCGAGGAAGCTGCCTACCTCACTGACGGCCACGTTATGCATTTCGCGCTGGAGTTCCTCGACGCGTCTCTCGCCGTCGGCTATCGCGGTCTCACGAAGCATGCGGTCGGCCGCCTCGACCATGTGTGCGGCTATCTCTCTCGCGCGCTCCGCCGACCACCAGTGCACCTCGAGCCCGAGAAGCCCGGTGTAGCTGTCGTACGTGACGTCGAGCTTGCGATCGAACGCGCGATACGCCTTCTCGGGATGAGGCTTCCCGCCGCGCCACTTCTTCGCTCGCTCGTCCCACTTGCGGTGGAAGAGCTCCTTGTCGAGTTCGAGGTCCTTGATGACCGCGGCCACCAGCTGGCGCGACTCGAGGAAGGCGGCGATCGCATACGCGTCGCTGCTTCCACCACCTGCCAGCAGCGAGCGGACCGACGAACCGCCAAAGCCGCCCTGCGAACCCTGCTCCACCTGCTCAAGCGGCAGCGGCATCATGAGACACGAACTTGTGTAGATCTCGCGCATCGTCATCAGGCGCAGCAGCACGAGCAGCATCACCACCACCCAGATGCCGACGAGGCGCCCGCGCCTCGAGATCACATGAGTCCAGAATCCGTCCACGATCGACCCCCGCCGCTAGTCGAAGAGCCCCACGGTGTATGCGCTGGCAGCCGCCAGCCCTATCTGATAGAGAACCTGACTGATGTCGAGCAGGAACTGCATCCCGTCGAAGCGCTCGAGCTGCTCGGGCACGACGACGACGTCGCCCGGGTCGATGCGCGTTCGCCGCCCCATCTCGACCGAGCCGTCCGCCTTGACCACGTAGACGCCGCCCCTGTCGCCGAACTCGGTGATCCCACCGGCCAGGCTGATGAAGTGCCCCGCGTTCTTCCTGCTCTGGAACTGGAACGCGGTCGGGTTGTTGACCTGGCCCATCACCATGACGAAGTCCGGCCTCTTCGGTATGTGGAGCCGGTCACCGTCGGTCAGAAGGAGGTCTCTGTCGGAGCCGCGCAGGTCCTCCGCGGGTCCGATGTCGATGACCATACGGCCGGTGGCTTCCGTCTGCCTGAGCTTCTCTGCGAGCTGGGCGCCCGACTCGAGCGCCGCCTGCCTGCGCGATAGCTCCGTGGCGCTCATGGTCCGCGAGGACGGAACGGACAGCCGCGCCAGATCGGCGTCAAGCTGGTCCGCCATGCGCTCCAGCTGTTCCGCCTGCAGTTCCTTGATGGCGGTCCGCTGGAGCACGGCCGCGGGCAAGTAAGCGTCATCGAGGAATCCACCGAAGCGCTCGACGAGTTTGCTCAGGCGCTCGCCCTCCTCTATGGGGTAGTCGCCGGGGAAGGCGACCTCGCCGCTTACCTGCACGACCTCTTCGACGCGCCAGTTCGTGATCCTCCTGATGAGCAACCGGTCGTAGGGCCTCAGTGGCAGGTCCGCTTCCTCCGAGCCCGCAAGCAGAGCCGCCAGGTCGACCGTCACATGGTGCAGCTCGCGCCTCTCGCCGTCGACGACCTCGTAGCGGGTGAGCTCCGCCTCCTGCCGGTAGGCCTTCTCCTTGAGATTGCCCCCTGCGAAGATAAGGTCGCTCACTCGCATCCCGCGGGTCAAGGGATAGGTCCCGGGCGTGTTGACCTCGCCGTTCACCTGGACGGTGTGCGCCTGCCTGAACTCCCACAACGAGTGAACGGCCAGCTCGTCCATGTTCTGGAGCACCACGTTCGCCGTGGTGTTAGCGGCGAGCACAGCGTGCATGCTGATGGGGAGGATGGTCGCCTCCATCGTTCGGGCGTCCGTCCTGAAGAGCTCGGCCTCGTGAAGCCACGCGTCGCGCGTCAGGCCCCCTGCGGCGAGCACGAGGTCCAGAACGCGCATGTCCTTCTTGAGCTCGTAGGTGCCGGGGCTCCTGACCTCACCCCTGATCGTGACGCTGGGAACGTCGCGGAAGTGCCCCCGGTGAAAGACGAAGATCTTGTCGCGCGCCGCGAGCGGTACGTTCGCTACGGGGATGCTGTCCAGCAGCGCGGCACGCAGGTTGAAAGCCACGTACTCGGGCTCACGATTGAGCTCGCTCTCCCGCTCGATCAGCCCGTATTCGAAAAAGGTCTCGGGCAGCAGGTCTTCGGTCGAGTCGATGACGTCCAGCAGGCGCATGCCGCCCGTGAACTCGCGCCGTCCGGGCCGTAGCACGTTCCCCTCGAGGAACACGGCCAGGTCGTCCCCGCCTGCCACCGGGTAGATCTTCACCAGGTCGCCGGGCGCGAGGTCCCAGCCGGAGGTCTCCCTGAGCGACAGGTCGTAGGTGACGCGCCTTCCCGCCTCTATGCGGTCGAGCTGGATGAGTTCCGCGTCTGCGGTCGGTCGCATCCCGCCGGCGAGGTCGATCAGCTGTCTGACCGTCATCATCCCGTTCATCTCGTAGATCGCGGGACGCAGCACCTCGCCCGCCACGCCAACGAGAGAACCGACCGTCGGTACGAAGATGACGTCGCCCGGCATCAGCCTCACGTCGTCGGAGGTATCGCCGCGGATGAGAAGGTCGTACAGGTCAAGGGTCTGGATGGTCTCTCCGCCCCTCTTCAGCTGCACGCGCCGCAGGCTTCCGATCTTCTGGACACCGCCGCTGGCGAAGAGGGCGTTAGTCAGCGTCGACAGCCCGCTGACGGTGTAGCTGCCCGGACGGAAGACGTCTCCCAGCACGAACACGCGGATGGAACGCAGCCGTCCCATCGAGACGCTGACGCTCGTTCCTATCATGCGGTTGTCGACCTCTCGCGCAATGTGCTCCTTCATCTCGCGAAATGTCAGACCTGCTACCGACACCGGGCCTAGTTCGGGGAACGAGACGACGCCGTCACGGTCGACCACCAGCGTGGTCGCCGCGTTCGTCTTGCCGTAGAGCTGCACGAGAACCTCGTCTCCGGGGCCGATTATGTAGTCCGAGCTGACCGGGATGTCCGTGGCCGGGGCGAACGTGGAGGGCGCGCCCGCGAACAGGTCGTAGCCGAACTGCTCGAGGTCCTGGTCGATCTCAACCGGGCGCGACTCGGCGAGAAAGCCCTCGAAGGCCCTCCGTATCTCGAGCGCCCCATCGGCGAGAGGGTCCGGGACCCGGTCGGGCTGAGGCGGCGTCTCGCCTTCGACCGAGCCCGCCAGCTCTATGTCGGTGGGTGGCTGCTCGCGCGGCGCGACTGTTTCGGGCGCGCTGACGTCGCGCTCGGGAGCGACAGACGTCTCGGGGCTCAAGCCGTAGCTCTCCAGCAGAGCGGCTCGCTCGTCGGCGGGGAGCGACTTGACGAGGTCTATGAGCTCCGCCTCCGGGGTCTGAGCGTGGGCCGACAGGAGCGGCAGGGCGAGAAACAGCAGTGGCAGAACCAGCAGTGCCGGAACCAGAGGGCGGGTTCGACCGGTTCCCATCGGAGTCTCCTTGAGCGCGCCGTGAGGCCCGGGGACACAGGTGCGCGGTCGCACCGAGTGAGGCATCCCTCAGCCGGCCCGGCGGATCGGGGTTCTAGTGCCGTGCGGGAGTGATTCTGGTCTACGACGGGCGGGGTGTCAACCGATTAGAGGTCACTCGTTTAGAGCTTCCCTGCGCGCCTGTCCCTCAGGCGCTTGCGGGCCGCCCGGCCGAGCAGTCTCACGGGCCTCACTGCCCGGTAGGGCACACGGACGAGCTGGCGGTGGAGGGGCCAGTGCGGCGTGGGCTCGTTCGCGAGTTCCTCATCCGCGTAGCCGTAGCCGCGAGCCAGCTCCGCGACGGACCCATCCAGGACGAACCCGTATCGCGCGTCCTTCCTCCACTTGGCGAGCGAGCGAGCGTGGAGGTATCCCTTCTCCGGAACCGGTATCTCAGCGAACTCGCACACGGGCCGCAGGACCGCCGGGTCTGCGATCACGTCCTCGTACCTGACGACGGTTAGGTCTTCGCCCAGCTCGTCCTCGACCTCGCGGAGGTTGCGATACGCCTCCGCCCACTCGAACTGGTGCACCTCCGGTATCTCGCGGCGGCGGTGCCACATCGAGTAGAGGGCGTCCATCGGGTTCCGGACCAGCCCCACGAAGTGGTAGCGCACCTCGGGGCGCTCGCTGCGGCACTCCAGCATGAGATCGAGCGCCGAGCGCTGGTGCAGGTGGTGCGGTGTCTTCTCCAGGTAGACTGGCTCGTAGGCCCTGCACAACGCCACCCACGAATCGAAGAGCGCGGCCTTCGTGTCGACGCTCTCACCGCCGCCCTCGCCGCGCGGCGCGTCCGGCGACACCGCCGGGGCCGCGTACCCCGGCGTCGCCGAGACAGTTCCACCCTCATTGAGGTTCACAGACAGGAAGAGCTCCAGCTCACGTCTCGCGCGCCGAGACGTGATTGGAACCTCGCTGTCGGCCATGTCGACCTGGGGCAACCCCAGCACGGACGCGGCCTTCACCCAGTAGAGCGTCTCGTTCTCGTTGTGCCGCGTCCAGCGGACGTGTCGCACCCGTCCGGTCTCGCACAGCAGATTCTGAAGCGCGCTAGAGCCGGCGGACTTCGACGACAGTATGACCACGCACCTTGGACCGGCGTTCGTCACACCGACGCTCCTTCCCCGCCCGACCCTCGCCGGAGCATCCTCGGCAGCGTCATTAGAAGCCTGACGTCGTCGCGTCGAGGGAGCCACGTCTCGCCGTAGGTCTGCCCCGTCGCGCGCCGGAACGTCACGATGAACACGATGCCGGTCGCGACGTACCCGGCCGTCATCGCCCACGCCGCGCCCGACAGACCGATCGCGGGGAGAAGCACCAGAAGCACGGCGACGTTGACCAGAGTGCCGAGACCAACGGCCACCGAGGAGACCGCCGGCCTCCCGGTGCCCATGAAATACGCCGAGAAGACGGTGGTCGCCGCGCGGACGAAGACGCCCGGGACGATGATGAGCGTCAGGGGGACCGCAGGGAGGAAGGCCTTCGACAGGAGAACGCGGACGAGTGGAACGACGAAGACGCACAGCAGCGCGAGGGCCGCCCCGGAAACGAGCATGTTCGCCCTCGCGGCCTGGGCGACCAGCTCGGGGCGTCCTCTCTCGTCTCCGGCTACGCGGGAGAAGAGAGCCTTCTCGACCGAGCGCGGCACTACTATGACCCTCATCGCCAGCGCCGACGCGGCGGCGAAAAGCCCGATCTCGGACGGAACGACGAAGAACGCGAGCAGCATCGTTCCTATTCGCATGCTGACGACCGCGCTCAGCTTCGCGACCAGCACTCGAAGCCCGTAAGCAAGCAGCTCGCGATAGCCCTCGCGCGACCTGCGGCAGCTCTCGAGCGCCCCCTCATTCCGTAGCAGAGCGAGTGAAACAAGCGAGCTGATAACTCCCGCGATGATGATGGAGAACAGCGCGCCGTTGACGCCGAGCTTGAGCCCCATCACCAGCACGAGCGTGGCGAGCAGATGGACGCCGATGTTGACGACCTCAACGACCGCCATCCACTTGAACCGGCGGATGCCTATGAAGTAGAGCGCGAAGGCGTTCGTCAGGCCGACGAAAGGGATGATGCCCAGCGAAATGAGGAAGGACGACCGCTCCGCCTTGTGGAAGAACTCGAGGTCGAGCGCCATCAGCAGCCGGCCGACTACGATGGCGGCGACCGCCCCGACGAGAAGCAGCACGAGCGAGCTCTTCACGCCCTCCGACCGGCCCATCCGCCCGGACGCGACGAAGTACTGCCCGGCGCGGTCGGCTCCCAACGTGAAGACGATGCCCAGCACGGTCGCGAAGATGAGGCAGACGGCGTATGAGCCCCTGCCGTCCGTCCCCAGCAGCCACGCGAGCGCGCTCTGTATGGCAACCCCGAACGCGAGCACCGCCAGGCGGCTTCCGAGCGCTATCGCTGTGTCTCTGGTACCGTCGCGCATGGAGACGGGTCTCCAAGAGGAGCGCCGGGACGACCGTCCCGGCGCCTCGTGATCTTGTCGGCGTTTCGACGTCGCTCTTCGGGGATTCTGTCGAGCGGTCACGCCGTTGTCAATAGACTACTCCGCGGCCCCTTCTACCTCACGAGCACCACGTTGACGCTCGAGCGGACTCCGCCCGCGGCCCGCAGGACGGCGAAGTAGACCCCGCTCGCAACCGCGCGGCCGTTGCCGTCACGACCACCCCACGCGACCGAGTGGACACCCGGGTCCATCACCCTGTCGAGCAGTGTGTGCACGACCTGTCCAGCCGCGTTGTAGACGGTCACGCTCGCGCGCCCGCGCCGCGGCAGCGAGAACTCGACGAGCGTTCCTTCCGAAGCCGGGTTCGGACTCGCCCAGATGAGACGCGCTCCCTCTACCTCTTCGTCGTCCACGCCGGCCCAACCGTAGTAGCGCGCGTCTTGCGCCTGCAGGATGCCCCAGCCCATCAGTGTGTCGGGGGAGCTGCTCTGTGTCGCCGTCGCGCGCGCGGCCTCGATCACCTCGATCGGAGACCACTCAGGGTGCGCCTGAACGAGAAGGCCGACGGCTCCCGCCGTCAGCGGGCAGGAGAACGACGTGCCCGCGGCGAAACCGTAGCTCGCGGTATCGCTAGATGTGGCGACGTACGCGTCGAGTCCCTGCGCCATGACGTCCGGCTTGATGCGTCCATCGTAGGTGGGACCGACCGAACTGAACCACACGCGGTTGCCGTTGTCGGTCACCGCACCGACCGACAGGACGCTGTCGCCGTCCGCCGGCGCGATCATGTACTTCCAATCGCTGTCGCCCTCGTTGCCCATGGAGTTGACGACCACGATGCCGCGCGCGGCCGCCATGTCCGCGGCGTTCGTCACTGTGGCCGTCTCGCCGTCCATGTCCTCGTATGTGTACCAGTAGTAGTAGCCGAGCGAGCTAGAGACCAGGTCCGCGCCCAGGCTGTCGGCCCACTCGACGGCCTCCTGCCAGTAGTCCTCCTCGACCTCGATCTCCTCGTCGACGATCTCGGTCTTGCAGAGGATGAAGTCGGCCTCGTAGGAGCCGCCGTATGTCTCGCCCGGGTACTTGGCACCAACGCAAGAGAGCGTGGCCGTTCCGTGGTTGTCCTGCCCATCGGGGTCGCCGGGCTCGTTCGCCGTCTCGGTGTCGTCGTTGATGAAATCGCGCTCCGCGACGATGCTGCGGTGGCGGTAGGCCTGGTGGTCGGTGTCGAAGCCCGTGTCGAGCATGGCGATCAGCACGCCCGAGCCGTCCAACCCCTCGTCGTGAAGCTGGTCGACCTGGATCTGCTCTATCTGGTTCTGGGCCTCGCCGTAGTCGAGCCTGCCCCGGCCGCGCGCTCCGTGCTCCCTTCCGTCCGCAGGGATGATCTCAGGCAGAGGCTTCGTCCCGCGCGCCACCGGCCGGACCTCCCGCACGAACGGAAGCGACGCGATCTCCGCGGCCTGAGCGCGGTCCGCGCGAACGGACACGGCATTGAGCCAACGGCTCTTCGTGACGACATCCACGCCGGTCGACCGGACGGACTCCACGTAGCTCGAGGCGACCGGCAGATCGTTCCGATTCGACACGAACCCGACCTTCGCGCGCCTCGCCCTCGCCCGCTCCGGCAGCGCGGACTCGAAGGCCTCTATGGCCTCGCGCTCACCCGCCCTCGTCAGACCCTTGTCGGTGAAGAAGACCCACAGCTTCTGCACGCCGCCGGGCCCGTCGGCCCGCTCCGCCCCCTCGGGAGGTAGTGCCTGCGCGGCGCCGGCCAGCGCGAGCAGCAGCGCCGCCATCGTGAGCGTGAGGATGCACTTCGGAGACATATCATTCCCTCCTAACTCGCGTAGTCGCAACTAGTTACCATTATAGCACAGGAGGGGTACAAGAGCAAGCCGCCCCCGCCGGGCGGCTCGCTCCGCAGCCTCACAAGGAAGGCGGAACCCGTAGCGGGGACGGCAGTTGGCGCGCTTCCCGTGGCGCCTCCCGTGATGCGGATGGGCAGGCTCACGAGCGCGGCCGGGCGAGCTGGCTACTTGGCCAGCGAGAATATCGTAGCGTCGAGCCTCTCGTTGTGCGCGACGGCGTCGAGCACGTAGGTGCTGGACCCGCCCTTGCGCGAGTAGACCACGCGGCGCGGCATCAGAACGCCGTCGACCACCTCCCAGTCGAGAAGCTCACGGTGGCACCCGAGCCGGGTCAGAAGCCCCGTCTCGACGTCGAAGCCCAGCCGGTGGGACTCGTCGCCGTCGATCTCGACGACCCAGACCCGGTCGCCGCCCCAGGTTTCGGCGCCCGTAGACCGCATGTGAGGGAACAGCGTGAGCAGCTTGATCGGGAACTGCGGGTCCGTCATCCAGTAGTCGCGCGGCCCCATGGGCGCGTCGCCGTGAACGCTCCCGTCCACGTCGATCTTCCAGTCCTCGTCGCCGTCGAATCCCTCCAGGACCACGCCGTCGGCTGTTCTCGTCACCACGAGGTACTCTCCGGCCGCGTTGCCGTACACGGTCAGCGTGTCTACCTTGTGGATGTGCCTGTCCCAATGGAGGTCGGTCACGACGCGCATCTCAGCCACTCGAGTTCGGAGCGCCTCGACCGCGTCCCGGCCGCCGATGGCCTCAACGTACTGCTCGACGAGCTCGCGCGCGGACGGAGCGTCGTGCGCGGTGGCAGGACTCACCCCTGCTGCCAGGCACGCTCCCAGAAGAGCGAGAGCCGTCACGAAACCCACATTGTGTCGCATGGTGTTCCCCCTGTGAGGCGTCCGTGAGCAACCAGAGGACCGCTCATACATCCTGCAGACGCGCGCCGAGGCGCTTCTCTTCGTGCCCCCGCACGATGCGCCGCGAGTTTCCGCGCGATTCGAGACCGAGAACAACGAAGAAGGGCGCCCCGTACCTTGGAACGGGACGCCCTCATGTTGGTCGTGTGCGGCGCGGACCGGTTCCAGCCCGGACGCCCGCCGAGACGCCGGCGCCGCCCTGCCTCAGTCTGTTAGAGCGTCTGCAGCGACCTGAAGTTCACGAAGTCCGCGTAGTGGATGATCCAGGCCTCGGGACAGATGCGGCCGCCCTCGCCCTCCTTCGCGTGCATCGCGATCAGGTGGCAGATGCGGGTCGGGATGCCGTGCTTGTAGGCGAGCGCGGTCCCGGAGAACGGATGGCGGAGGTCCTTCCCCGCCTCGCTCTTCACGATCTTGTCGCCGAGCCTGCGGTACTCGACCAGCTTGCCCACGTCGTGCAGGATGCCGCCCGAGACCAGGTAGTCCATGTTGACCGGCATGCGGTCGCCGTAGTAGTCGACCATCGCCTTCCCGATGGCGATCGCCGTCTGCGTGACCACGCGCGTGTGGTCGAGGAGACTCAGGTCGGTGTCCTCTATCAGGAGCGTGAACGGGATGTCCTTCATGTCCACGACCTCCCAGCCGCCCGTCTCCATCGCGTCCATCCAGACGTCCAGGGTCTTCTCTCTCAGCTCGTCGTCCTTTATCAACTCGAGCTCCGGCAGGATCCCGCGCACTTCGTCCTTCGTCGGCATGTGTCATCCTCGCTTCTTGTGTTCGCGCGCGCCGGCGCTCCCCCACGGCACGCGGCCCGGCCGCCAGTGACCGGGGCCGGTTTCGCTACTTCCCCGCCTCCAGCTTAGCACGCGCGTAGTTCAGCAGGCCCCCAGCGTCCCGGATCGCGAGAATCTCGGGAGGCAGCGGAGGGAACGTGAACTCGCTTCCACCTACGGTTATCGTCCCGCCCTCGATGTCGAGAGACACCTCGTCGCCCTCCTTGTACGCGTCTACCGCGTCCGACGCCTCAATGAGGACGAGACCCTGGTTGATCGCCGCGCGGTAGAAGATCCGCGCGAAGCTCTTCGCCACGACAGCGGCTATACCCACGGCCTTGAGGCCCAGCACCGGCTGCTCGCGCGAGCTTCCGCAACCGAAGTTCGTCCCGGCCATCAGTATGTCGTTCTGCGAGACACCCCCCGCGAAGTCCGGGTCGAGGTCCTCGAGCAGATGAGGCTTCACCTCCTCCGCGGTCGAGCACGTGTACGTGTACTTCCCCGGAAAGAGCATGTCGGTGTTGATGTCGTCACCGTACTTCCAGACCTTCAACTGACACCTCCCTGGTTGCCCCGGCGCCATCGGGCCGGGCGCGCGCTCGCGCTACGCGACCTTCCTGGGGTCCGTGATGACACCTGAGAGCGCCGACGCCGCTACCGTCTCCGGACTGGCGAGAACGATCTCGGCCTCCTTGCAGCCCATGCGCCCCTTGAAGTTCCTGTTCGCCGTCGAGAGGCACCTCTCACCGGGCGCGAGCACGCCCTGGTGCGCGCCGAGACAGGGTCCGCAGCCCGTCGGCAGCAACACGCCGCCCGCCGCGACGAGCTTCGCGATCGTTCCGTCGGCCAGGCCCGCCTCGAGCACCGACCTCGACGCCGGCAGAACGAGCAGCCTGACGCTAGGACTCACGCTCTTGCCCTCGAGAATGGCCGCGGCCGCCCTGAGGTCGGACAGCCGGCCGTTGGTGCAGGTGCCCAGAAGCGCCTGGTCGATCTCGAGCCCCTCGACCTCGCTCACCTTCTTCACGTTGTCGACCTTGTGCGGCAGCGCCACCACCGGCTCGATCTTCGACAGGTCGTACTCGAGCTCGCGGATGTACTCCGCGTCCGGGTCGGCCCAAACCGGTTCGCAGGACGAGCGGTCGACGCCGACGCCCGCGAGGTACTCCTCGGTCTTCTCGTCGAACGGGAAGACCGCGATCTTGCCGCCCATCTCGATGCCCATGTTCGCGACGACGAACCTGTCCTCGATCGACAGCGCTCCGACGTTCCCGTGGAACTCCACGGCTTGATAGGTCGCTCCGCCCGCCGAGATGTCCCCTATGATCGTCAGGATGAGGTCCTTCGCCGATACGCCCGTCCGGAACTTACCAGACAGCGTCATCCTGATTGTCGGCGGGACCTTGAACCACGTCTCCCCCACGAGGAGGAGCGCCGCGGCCTCCGTCCGGTCGATCCCGGTCGAGAACGCGTTGACGGCGCCGTACGAACACGTGTGCGAGTCGCTTCCCACGAGTATCTTCCCGGGGAGCGCGTGGCCCTTCTCGACGACCACCTGGTGGCAAACCCCGGTCCCCACGTCGTAGAAGTTCGGAAGCTGGTGCTTCCTGACGTACTCCCTGACGTTCGCGTGACCCGTCGCCGTCTTCTCGTTGGCGGCTGGCGCGACGTGGTCGAGCACGATGACCGGCATGTCCTTCCGAATCACGCCGTACTTGTCGAGCTCGTCACCGATCTTGCCGATTATGGCTGCGGTGTTGTCGTGCGTCAGAAGGTGGTCCGGCTTGACCGCGACGATCTGGCCCGGGACGACGAAGTCGTTCCCCGAGGCGCGAGCCAGCACCTTCTGTGCGAATGTCATTCCCATGGTCCGCTCCTGAGGTCTCGGGGCGCCGCGCGCGACGCCCCGTCCCTTCGTTCTACATTTCGGCGATGATCGCATCGGTCATCTGCTGCGTTGTCGCCGCGCCCTGGTCGATCGCGTCCGGGCCGCCGCGCAGCTTCATCATGTCGTAGGACTGGACCTTCTGCGCCTTGATGACGCGGGCGATGGCCTCGCGAATGTGCGTGGCCTTCTCGGCCTCGTCGATGTGATCGAGCATCATGCACGCCGAGAGGATCATCGCGATCGGGTTGACGATCGACGGGTCCAGCTCCTGGTACTTCGGCGCCGAGCCGTGCGTCGGCTCGAACACGGCGCACGTGTCGCCGATGTTCGCGCTGCACGCGAAGCCCAGACCGCCCGTGAGACCGGCGAAGCCGTCGGACACGATGTCGCCGAACATGTTGCCGGCGATGATGATACCGTAGTCCTCCGGGTTCTTCGTCAGCCACATCATCTGCGCGTCGATGTTCGTGCTCCAGAGATCGATGCCCGGGAAGTCGGCGGAGACCTTCTTGGCCTCGGCCTCCATCATGCCGGAGGTCTCGCGAATGACGTTGGGCTTCTCGCAGACGGTCACCGACGTGTAGCCGAACTTGTCGGCGTACTCGAACGCGGCGCGGCAGATGCTCCGGCAGGCCTGGCGCGTGAAGATTCGAGTCGAGACCGCGAGGTCCTCGTTCGGGACGTCGAGGAACTTCTTCATCTTCGGATGCGTGGCGAGCGCCTCGCGCACGTTCGGCGGAGGAGCGGTCCACTCGACGCCGCCGTAGAGACCCTCGGTGTTCTGGCGGAAGATTACGACGTCGACCTCCGGCTCCTCGAACCCGTCGCGGGTGCGGCGGATGAAGTTGAGCGGGTTGCCCGGGAACGAGCGGCACGGACGGATGCAGCGGTCGAGGTTGAAGTGCTGCCGCATGCCCACGATCGGGCTGTAGTAGACGTAGCCCTCTTCCTTGAGCTCGTCGTTGATCTCGGCCGCGGCCTTGTCTTTCGGCTTCGACGTGATGGCGCCGAAGAGACCGAGCCTGTGTTCCTCGAGAAGCGCGATCGTGCGGTCAGGGAGGGCGTTCCCCTCGCTCTTCCAGAACTCCCATCCAATGTCGCCGTGCACGTAATCCGCCTCGAAGCCCGCGGCCTCGATGACCCTGAGCGCCTCCGGCAGAACCGTCTGTCCGATACCGTCTCCAGGCATCGTCACGATGGTCGGCTTCGCCATCAACCACCTCCTTGAGTGACTGTCCTACTTGAGTTCCCTCTTGACCATCTCTCCAAAGCGTCTCATGCCCTCCCGGATCTGCTCCGGGGTGACCATGCTGAAGCTCGCGCGCATGCAGTTGCCGAGCTTCCCCTGTGTCGAGAACGCGCTGCCGGGAACCAGCAGCACCAAGAGACTCTCGCAGTGCTCATCGACCATCCGACGGGCGTCACAGGACTCGGGCAGCACGAACCATATGAACATCCCCTCCGTCGGGATGTTGAACTTCACATCCTCCGGAAGGAACTCGCGCGCCGCGTCGACCATCGCGTCGCGGTTCGCTCGGTAGAACTCGCAGTTCTTCTTTATGTGAGCGCGGAAAGCGTCGTGTCCCGCGGTCGTCATGTACTTGTGAAGGACCGCCTGGATGAACGTGCTCGTGTGCAGGTTCGACGACTGCTTGAAGAGCACGAACTGGCGGACGATATCAGAGGGGCCCGTCGTGTAGCCGATGCGCAGGCCCGGCGCGAAGACCTTTGAGAAGCTGTCGAGCCTGACGACCCGGCCGTCCTCGTCCATCGACTGTATGGAGGGAAGCGGGTCGGAACCGTCCAGCTTGACCAGTTGATAGGGATCGTCCTCGAGCACGAGGAGGTCGAAGCGCCGCGCGATCTCGAGCATGTGCTTCCGCCGCTCGAGAGACAGCGCGACCCCGCCCGGGTTGTGGCCAGATGGCACCGTGTAGATGAACTTCGGTAGTTTTCCGCCCTTCTGCTCGAGCGTCGTCAACTCCGCCTCTAGCGCGACCGTGTCCATGCCGCGGTCGTCGAGAGGAACCGACACGAAGTTGTGCGTGAACGACCTGAACGCGGACAGCGCGCCTGGATACGCGGGCTCGGAGAGCGCGATGGAGTCGCCGGGGTCGGCGAACAGGTAGGCCATGATGAAGAGGCCCTCCTGGCTGCCGTTAGTCACTACCAGCCGGGACGCGTCGAGCTCCACGCCGTCCTTGTCGCGGTGCCACGCCAGGAGCTCGTCACGCAACCCGGCGTGCGCGTCGGACGCGCCGTACTGCGACGCCGTCACTAGCTCCGCCCCGTCCAGTGTCGTCTCGGCGCCGTCCTTGAACCGCACGTCGACGCGGTCGAACACGAACGTGTCCGGGTTCGGGTACCCGCCACCGAGGGAGATCATCCCCTCTGTCTTCATGAACCTGAGGAGTTCGCGGATCGGCGAGGGCTCCTTGCCCTGCGCCCGCGCGGCAAGCCGCGCGCTGAGGTCGCCCAACGTATCCTCCTGTCCTGCGTTGAAGGCAGCGCGCCCCACTCCGCCGGCGCGGCCTCCTGGATCCGTGTGAAGCGTCCACCGAGACGAACCGCCGGCCGATGCGGCCCTCCTGTGAAGCGGCTCAGGAGGAGAGGCTGGCCGACGGTGTGACGCTGGTGTCGCAGCATTCGAGTATATCCGGCTCGGGGAATGGGGTCAAGAATCAGGGCGCCCAGCGTTGACACAGTGATGGGACGGGGGTACGCTGGAGAGTGCCCTCCCGTTAACCATCCTTCTGGAGACGAGCCCTCGTGAACCAGTGTTCCCCTATCCTTGCCGGGTTCAGGCCCGCCGTTCGCGTGGCCCTTCTTGCGCTGGCCGCCGCGTGCTCCTCGCTCTGGCTCGCCGGCTGCTCTGAGTCCAATCCGGCCGACCCCGGCAGCAGGACATTGACCGTAGACGCCAGTGGCGGCGGCGATTACAGAACGATCCAGGAGGCACTCACGGCGGCCCGCAGCATCGACGTCGTCGTCATACAGCCGGGGACGTACACTGGCCCAGGCAACCGCAACCTGGCGTTCGCGAACACCAGCCCGACAGTGATGGGCGCGGGGTCCCGCGACGACACCGTCATCGACTGCGGAGGCACGGGCAGGGGCTTCTACATCGACGGTTCGTCGTCCCCCGTGATCGAGAACCTGGTCATCACGGGCGGCGACACGCTTCGGGGCGCGGGGATGTATCTCGAGGGCTCGTCGGTGACCATCAGGAATGTCCGTTTCGTCGCGAACGAGGCCAGCTACGGCGGGGGCGGCGTGTATTCGAGGAACGGATCGCCCGTTCTCGAGGATGTCCTCTTCAACGACAACAGCTCGAACGTCGAGGGCGGCGGGATGACGTGCGTCAGCTCGGACGCGACGCTCGACGGTGTCACCTTCCTCCGAAACGGCGCCTACGGCTCTGGAGGCGGGCTCGCGTGCGTGTTCTCGTCTCCGGAGATCTCGAACTGCGTGTTCCTGGACAACTACGCTGTGTTCGGGGGCGGCGTGTTCTGCGGCGAGTCGAGCCCGACCATCACGTCGTGCACGTTCGTCGAGAACGAGGGTTCGCAGGGCAGCGCCGTGTGCGCGCAGGACGACTCCACTCCGGAGATCAGGTACACCATCATCGCCTTCGGCCAGCCCGGCGACGGCATCTTCTGCGACGGAAGCTCTCCTTACACGACGCTCTCGTGCGTCTTCGGCAACGGGACCCTGAACGAGATCTGCGGCAGCTACACGACCAGCATGCTCTACGAGGACCCTTTGCTCTGCGACGTGCAGTACGAGGACCTGACGCTCCGGGCGGACTCACCGTGCCTCCCGGAGAACAACGAGTGGGGGGTCCGGATGGGCGCGTTTGGCGAGGGGTGCGACGCGCCGTGACGCGAGGCTCCCCGCCGTAACGCGAGGCTCCGGGCCGTGACG